>OFJB01000097.1_pt1 | contig 52455 bp, 59 predicted proteins | sample 1775081 | NCBI WGS metagenome assembly OFJB01 (sample SAMN08195771, study PRJEB24354) | sludge metagenome | isolation source: initial sludge from phenol fed wastewater aerobic bioreactor | place: India: Nagpur | collected 2016-06-05
CCGACGCCACCGCGCCGTGGCACGCGGGCGAGCCGGCGGCCGAGTTCACCGCGCGCCGCACGCGGCAATATCCGATCGAGTTCCAGGATCTTCTCCAACATACACCCGAGATGGGCATTCTCACTCGCTCACTCATGGTCGTCCCATAACCGGCTGGCTAAGGGTCAGAGATATAAATTCAAAGGGGTCGACGAGCCTCTCTACCATTACTCTGCGCAGTTTGAGACAAAAGAGAGGATAGACTATTTCATATTCGGACACTACCATGCTCCCGGCGAAGCGGTCACACCTTGCGGGGCAGGGTTCTATATTTTGGGAGAGTGGATTCACGGATGTGAATATCTTGAATATGATTCTTTTACCAATGTGATCACCTGGAAAAAGGGGAGATTTACCTCGGGTACATAGAGTAGTATAGTGATTCGAAAGAGCCATCAAGATACATCTGAACAAGCTCTTCAAGTACCTTGTCCTTTCCGAACGGATCATACTGAGATTTAAGATCCGACCCGAAAATTCTTGCAATTCCCTGCCAAAAAAAGGCAGTAAATCCACCCTTGTAGTTTTTTATCAAATAGTATGAGCTTTGGCCAACCTCTCTGTCTATAAGTTTCAACAGAAGCTTGCCTTGTGTAATGGTCATCTTTCTAAGGGGTTTCTCAAACTGAGCAAACAGATTATCTTCGAAATTGCGGATATATTTATCCTTTTGTCTTCCGGTAAGTCCTCTGGCCCGGATGACACTGTCGGCCTCCTCTATCTTGGTTTTGGCAAGCAGAGCATATGGATATACCTTTTTAAAATTGTATACCATTCTGGAAAAATCCCTCCAGCTTCGGTTTTTTCTAAAGTTGTCCGGACGGTTAAATACATACAGATCACGTATGTTGATCTGATAGACCGTATCTTTCCCCTCTATTTTATATCCGAGCTGGAATCCCGCCTGTTGGGCATCTGCACTGGTGCTGTATAATATGAGGAGGGAGATTATTGCAATAGTAATAAGGTATGTCCTTGATCCTTTCATCACAAATTCTTCGTTTTACAAATATACTTTTAAAGTATTTAAAACAATAATTAATTCAAAAAGATTAAATTTGAGCCCCTAACCTAGATATGTACGATGAAAACTACTAAAACGCTTCTACTGGTATTAATACTTTGTGTTGCCAATCAGGTTGCCGCAAAGGAGCCTTCGGAAAAGGATTATGAAAAGATAGCCGTAAGGGTCCATAAAAGTATCTTTTCAATTGATACGCATAACGATGCAGCACTGCGTATTCTTAATCCAAAAGGCAGATATCCTGCCGGTTCAACAGGCCAGGTCACATTCGATCTGATGCAAAAGGGTGGGCTCGATGCATCGGTATTTGCCATATTTGTCTCTCAGGGTGCCCGCGACGATTCATCATCGGCAAAAGCCGTAACATATGTAAAGGAGCAACTGGCGGCAATGAAGGCATACACTCAGTCAAGGGGCGATGCTGCACTTGCACAGATATCTGCAGAACTAAAGAGAAACAAAAAGAGGGGGGTTACAAGTGTTGTTCTGGGAATAGAAAACGGTTATGCTATAGGAAAGGATATTGATAATCTGGGCTACTACCGGAGGGAGGGGGTGAGAATGATAACCCTTTGCCATTCAAAGCATAATGATATTTGTGACTCATCCACAGATACTCTTGCGGGGGCTGGTGGTTTAACAGAGTTCGGAAAAGCTGTTGTCGAAAGGATGAATTCGTTAGGTATAATAGTAGATGTCTCGCACGCATCCAAAAACTCAGTAATGCAGGTGCTTCAGATTTCGAAATATCCTATAGTGGCGAGTCATTCAGGAGTATATGCGGTAAATGCCTCACCAAGGAACCTTTCGGACGAGGAGATCCGCGGTATTGCCGCCAAAGGGGGGCTTGTACAGATTGTTTCGCTAAAGAGCTATCTCTCTTCAAAACCAAAAGACCAGGTCTCAGTAAAGGAGATGGCAGATCATATAGATTATGTAAAAAATCTTGTCGGAATAGAGCATGTCGGGGTCGGAACCGATTTTGACGGAGGGGGTGGAGTAGTGGGTATGGAGGATGCCTCAAAAATGAGATCGCTCACAGTTGAACTTCTGAAAAGGGGATACTCAAAAAGGGAGTTAAAGCTGTTGTGGGGAGGCAATTTTATGCGAATTCTTGATATGTATAAAAAGTCTAAATAATTGATTAAAAGTTTTGCACATTAATTTTTTTTGGTATATTTGCAACCCGCCAAATCTCTATTGAAATGGCGCATTTGGTTGAAAATGAGAAAAATGACCTATAATTTTTTTTGACCAAATTATGTAAAAAAACACATTTACTGTTACTGTTAAACTGTAAAAACAATGTTACAACCGAAAAAAACAAAATTTAGAAGGCAGCAGAAGGGACGAATGAAAGGTCTTGCACAGAGAGGCAACCAGCTTTCTTTCGGATCGTTCGGGATTAAGACAACAGAAGCTTGCTGGCTTACAGGCCAACAAATAGAGGCTGCCCGTCAGGCCGTAGTTCGTTACATGAAACGTGAAGGTCAGATATGGATCCGCGTTTTCCCTGATAAACCATTTACCAAAAAGCCGGCTGAGGTACGTATGGGTAAAGGAAAGGGTGCTCCGGAAGGATTTGTTTGCCCTATTACTCCGGGCAGGATGCTTATTGAAGCAGAAGGTGTTCCATTGGAAGTTGCAAGAGAGGCTCTGCGCCTTGGTGCTCAAAAACTACCGGTGGTTACTAAATTTGTGGTTCGCAGAGATTACACTGAATAAATTAAATAGAGGAGAGTTTTATGAAAACCAAAGAAATACGCGAAATGTCCGTAAAGGATCTTAAAGAGCGCATCGAAACCGAAAAGGCGAGTCTCTTACGCACTAAGATGAATCACGCTATATCTCCCTTAGATGATTTATCTCAGATTAAAAAAACAAAAACAAATATTGCCCGTATGCTCACTTTGCTGAGTCAGATGGAAAACAATCAGGACAAATAGTCATGGAAAGAAATCTTCGTAAAGAAAGAATAGGGACTGTGGTCAGCAACAAAATGGAAAAATCTGTTGTAGTTGCGGTAAAAAGAAAGGTAAAACATCCCATTTACGGTAAATTCGTAAATAAGACCACAAAATTCGTAGCTCATGACGAAAAGAATGAGTGCAGCGAAGGAGATATTGTTCGCATAATGGAGACTCGTCCGTTAAGCAAGACAAAGCGTTGGAGATTAGTAGAAATCGTAGAAAAAGTTAAATAGCCATGGTACAGCAAGAAACACGATTATTGGTGGCAGATAACAGCGGTGCAAAGGAGGTTCTTTGTATCAGAGTTTTGGGGGGTACCCGCCGCCGTTATGCCGGAGTCGGCGACAAGATAGTTGTTGCCGTTAAGAGTGCAATCCCTGGTGGGGATGCTAAAAAAGGATCGGTATCGAAGGCGGTTATCGTTCGTACAAAAAAAGAGATACGCCGTCCCGATGGTTCATATATCCGTTTTGACGACAATGCCTGCGTATTGCTGAATAATCAGGGTGAGGTACGCGGAACTCGTATTTTCGGTCCTGTGGCAAGAGAGCTGCGTGACAACTATATGAAAATTGTATCATTAGCGCCTGAGGTATTATAATAATTAGCAAGTAAGGTTATGAATAAGAAATTACATATTAAAAAGGGCGATACAGTATTTGTAAATGCAGGAAACGACCGCGGAAAAACCGGTAAAGTTCTCGAGATTCTTACAGATAAAGACCGTGCCATTGTTGAAGGTATCAACATGGTAAGCAAACATACAAAGCCTAATGCTAAACATCCTCAGGGTGGTATAATCAAGCAAGAGGCCGGTATTCACATATCAAACCTGCAGGTGGTTGACCCTTCTAAGGGTGGTGCTACCAAAGTGGGCCGTCGTATGAATGACAAAGGTAAATTAGTTCGTTACGCGAAAAAATCCGGGGAGGAGATTAAATAATGGCAAATAAGAAAGAAGCAGCTGCACCTAAAGCAGCCAAGACAGTAAAAGAGGCACCGGCCGAAAACGCTGTAAGGGTTAAAAAACCAGCCGGATATACTCCTAATCTCCAAAAGAAATATAAAGAGGAGATCATTGGAAAACTTACACAAGAGTTTGGTTATACTTCGGTAATGCAAGTTCCAAAGCTAGCCAAGATTACAATCAATCAAGGTGTTGGAGCAGCTACCGGCGATAAGAAGCTTGTAGAGGTTGCTCAGCAGGAGCTTACAACCATAACTGGTCAAAAGGCTATGCTCACATACTCTCGTAAGGATATTTCCAACTTCAAACTCCGTAAGGGAATGCCTATCGGTGTTAAAGTAACACTTCGTTCTGCAAAGATGTATGAGTTTCTCGAAAGACTCATTGCAATCTCACTTCCTCGTATCAGAGACTTCAAAGGAATCAGCGAGAAGTTTGACGGAAAAGGTAACTACACTCTTGGTATTAAAGAGCAGATTATCTTCCCTGAGATCGATATCGACAAGATTACAAAGATTCTCGGAATGGAGATAACATTTGTTACAACAGCCAACAAGGATGAAGAGGCTTTTGCTCTTCTCCGTGAATTCGGACTGCCTTTCAAAAATATTAAGAAATAATTTCAAAAGAGAATACAGATAATGGCAAAAGAATCGATGAAGGCACGCGAAGTAAAACGCGCAAAACTATGTGCCAAATATGCAGAAAAACGTAAAGCCCTTAAGGAGGCAGGTGATTATGCTGGTTTAGACAAGTTACCTAAAAACTCCAGCCCTGTAAGACTTCACAATCGCTGTTCGCTTACAGGCAGACCAAAGGGTTATATGCGTATTTTCGGTATAAGCCGTATCCAGTTCCGCGAAATGGCAAGTAAGGGACTTATCCCTGGAGTTCGTAAAGCCAGTTGGTAGGAGGATTGAGGGCCACGTTGCCCTCCTTTTAAAATATATTTATTAATTGGATATCGGGCACCTTTTTGGTGTCGGGTTTAAAAAACAAAAAAAATGACTGATCCAATCGCAGATTATTTAACCAGAGTGCGTAATGCATATCTGGCAGGGCACAAAGTTGTAGAGGTGCCTGCATCAAAAATGAAACTGGAAATTACCCGTATTCTCCATGAGAAGGGGTATGTTCTCAGTTATAAACTTATTGAAGGAAAGCCTTCAAACACAATTAAAATTGCATTGAAGTATCATCCTGATACAAAGAAAGCCGCGATTAAGAAAATTATCCGCGTGAGTACCCCGGGTTTGAGAAAATATGTGGGAGTTGATGAGATGCCAAGAGTTCTTAACGGACTCGGAGTAGCAGTTCTCTCTACTTCAAAAGGTATGATTACCGATAAAGAGGCTAAAGATCTCAATGTTGGCGGAGAGGTTATCTGCTATGTTTATTAATTGTTAAATTTATTAAAATTAAAATAGATGTCAAGAATTGGAAAATTACCTGTAAACCTGCCAAAAGGGGTCACTGTTACAGTTGGCTCCGATAATGTGGTTGTGGTTAAAGGCCCGCTCGGCACACTTTCTCAGAAGGTAGATCCAGATATTAAAGTGACCGTAGAGGGAGATGTATTAACAGTCACCAGACCGACTGACCAACCTCGCCACCGCTCACTGCACGGTTTATACCGCGCTCTGTTGAACAATATGGTTGCCGGAGTATCACAAGGTTTTACTATTAAACAGGAACTTGTGGGTGTGGGTTACCGCGTAGAGGCCAAAGGTCAGATACTTGAGTTCAGCCTTGGTTTCTCTCACGATATTCATATGATGCTTCCCGATGAGGTTAAAGCTACTGCGGAGGTTGTAAAGAAGGGTGCTAACCCTGTACTTACCCTCACAAGCTATGACAAACAGCTTCTGGGAATGGTTGCGGCTAAGATTCGCTCATTGCGTAAGCCAGAACCTTACAAAGGTAAGGGTATTAAGTTTGTTGGTGAACAACTTCGTCGCAAAGCAGGTAAGTCTGCCAGCGCTAAATAATAAGGAGAAGAAGATATATGGCTTTAAATAAAATTGAAAGAAGAAAGAGAATACAGCACCGTATTCGTAAAATCGTGAACGGGACTGCCGAAAGGCCTAGAATGTGTGTATTCAGAAGCAACAAGCAGATATATGTTCAGCTGATTAATGACCTCGATGGTCTTACTCTTGCTTCGGCGGCCTCAAACGACAAGGAGATTGTTGATGCTTGCAAAGGCAAACCTGCAATTGAGGTTGCAAAGATGGTAGGTACACTCGCAGCAAAGAGAGCTGTTGAAAAAGGGATCACCGAAGTGTCATTTGACAGAGGAGGTTACCTGTACCACGGAAGAGTTAAAAGTTTAGCAGATGCCGCCAGAGAGGGTGGTCTTAAATTCTAAGTAAAAGACTATGGCAAATTCAAATATTAAGAAAGTAAAAACTACTGATCTTGAACTTAAAGACAGATTAGTTGCAGTTCAGAGAGTTACCAAAGTAACCAAGGGCGGTCGTCACTTCAGTTTTGCAGCCATTGTGGTTGTAGGCGATGAGAAGGGTGTCGTAGGTTACGGTCTTGGTAAAGCAAACGAGGTTACAACAGCAATCTCAAAAGGAATTGAGGATGCTAAGAAGAATCTCGTTAAGATTCCTTTGAACAAGAAAACCATTCCTCACGAACAAGAGGCAAAGTTTGGTGGTGCCAGAGTTTTTATGAAACCAGCTGCCGCGGGTACCGGAGTTAAAGCGGGTGGTGCGATGCGTGCGGTTTTCGAATCGGTAGGTATCCACGACGTTCTTGCGAAATCTAAAGGTTCTTCGAACCCTCACAACCTTGTTAAGGCGACTGTTGCTGCTCTTATGGAGATGCGCGATGCCTATACTGTTGCCGGCCTGAGGGGTGTTCCTATGAATAAAGTATTTAAAGGTTAAGGAGGGATAGAAAATGGCAAAGGTAAAAGTAACTCAGATTAAAAGTAAAAACGGTGCAACCGTAAGACAGATCGCTACCCTGCAATCTCTTGGAATCCGCAGGCTACATCAGAGTGTGGAGCTCGAACTTAACGAGATCAACAAAGGTATGATCAGTAAGGTAATGCACCTTGTAAAAGTTGAAGAATTAAGCTAAAAAGAAATTAACAATGAAACTACATAATCTTACACCCTCTAGTGGTTCTCTTGGAAGAGAAAAAAGAATTGGACGCGGCGAAGGTTCAGGCCACGGTGGTACATCCACACGCGGTCACAAAGGAGCTCAATCGCGTTCCGGTTATTCAAGAAAGATAGGTTTTGAAGGTGGTCAGATGCCTCTTCAGAGAAGGTTGCCTAAATTTGGCTTCAATAACTTCAACAGAGTTGAGTATAAAGCTATCAACTTATCTGCCCTTCAGGCACTTAGCGAAAAGACCGGAACTAAGGTCTTTACCGTAGAGAGCCTTGTAGAAGCCGGACTTGTGGGAAAAAATGACAAGGTTAAAATCCTTGGAAATGGGCCGTTAACCATTCAATTGGAGGTAACTGCGCACGCCTTCTCTAAGTCGGCAGTTGCACAGATTGAGGCTCAACAGGGTAAAGCCACAAAAATCCAATAAAGATGAAAAGACTAATCGAAACTATTAAAAACATCTTCAAAATTGAAGAGTTGCGTAAAAGGATCGTCTATACGCTCCTTTTGGTTTTAGTGTATCGCCTCGGTAGTTATGTTGTACTTCCGGGAATTGACCCTACACAACTCGAAAATTTGCAAAAACAGGTTTCCGGTGGACTTCTTGGTCTGTTGGATATGTTTTCGGGCGGTGCCTTCGGTAATGCATCTATCTTTGCATTAGGGGTAATGCCTTATATTTCAGCTTCGATTGTTATTCAGCTTTTGGGGATTATGATTCCTTACTTCCAGAAGATGCAGAGGGAGGGAGAGAGTGGAAGAAGGAAGATGAATCAGTGGACAAGATATCTGACAATTGTAATTCTTGCACTTCAGGCTCCTGCTTATCTTGCAAATCTGCACGTACAGCTTCCTGCATCTGCATTCCTTCTTCACGGATTGTCGTTCACTCTCTTCTCTACAATAGTTCTCATTGGCGGTACAATGTTTATTATGTGGCTTGGTGAAAGAATCACCGACCGCGGATTGGGTAATGGTATCTCACTCATTATTATGGTGGGTATTGTCGCAAGACTTCCATTTGCACTCCTTACCGAGGTAGGAGCCAGAATTAATCAGACAGCAGGTGGTGGAATCATCATGTTGATTGTTGAAATTCTGGTACTTTTCTTTATCTTCGTTGCCACAATTGCTCTTGTTCAGGGTACTCGCAAGGTTCCTGTACAGTATGCGAAGAGAATTATTGGAAACAAACAGTATGGCGGTGTTCGTCAGTATATACCTTTAAAGATTAACGCGGCAGGTGTAATGCCAATCATCTTTGCTCAGGCAATTATGATGTTCCCTGTTATTCTTTCGGGATTTGAAACAACAAGAGGTTTGGCAGCAACTCTGGGAAATCAGCACGGATTCTGGTACAACATTATCTTTGGCTTCCTGGTTATTGCCTTTACCTACTTTTATACAGCTGTTACGGTTAACCCTACAATGATGGCTGAAGACATGAAAAAGAACGGCGGTTTTATTCCGGGTATCAAGCCTGGCAAAAAGACTGCTGAGTATCTCGATACTATAATGTCGAGAATTACTCTTCCCGGATCATTCTTCTTAGCTATTGTGGCAATTTTGCCGGCTTTCGCAAAAATGCTTGGAATCAGCAACCAGTTTGCGTCGTTCTTCGGCGGAACCTCTTTGTTGATCCTTGTTGGTGTTATTCTGGATACTTTGCAGCAAATCGAGAGTCATTTGCTGATGAGACACTATGACGGTCTCATGAAAACCGGACGAATGAAAGGTCGTTCGGGAATGTAATAGACTCTGTAAGTTCTTTCAAAAGATGATAAGTGTTAAAACCGATGAAGATATTAGATTACTAAGAGAGAATGCTCTACTGGTATCTAAAACTCTTGCGGAAGTTGGTAAGAGTATCAGGCCGGGTGTTACGACTCTCGAACTTGATAAAATTGCCGAGACTTTCATAAGGGATCACGGGGCTGAGCCCGGGTTCAAAGGTTATGGCGGGTTCCCATTCACTTTGTGTCTCTCTGTAAATGAAATTGTGGTGCACGGGTTTGCATCTGAATATCGTCTAAGAGAGGGTGATATACTTTCGGTAGACTGCGGCACTCGATACAAAGGTTTCTATGGCGATTCAGCCTATACTTTCCCGGTAGGGGAGGTCAGCGAAGAGACCAAATTGTTGTTGAGGGTTACCAAAGAGTCTCTATACAAAGGAATTGAGAAAGCCGTTTCCGGAAATAGAATAGGAGATATCTCCTATGCTGTTCAGGAGCACGTTGAAAAATCAGGTTTTTCTGTTGTCAGGGAGATGGTGGGGCACGGAATAGGAAGAAGACTGCACGAGGGACCTGAAGTTCCGAATTACGGCAGAAGAGGTTCTGGCAAAAAACTCGAAGATGGCTATGTTTTATGCATTGAACCGATGGTTAACGCAGGGACAAAACACGTTTTCATGCTTGAAGACGGATGGAGTCTCAGTACTGCCGATAAGAGGAACTCGGCGCATTTCGAACTGATGGTAGCCGTCAGGAGAGAGAGGCCCGAAATATTATCGACTTTTGAATTTATAGAACAAAACAGTATTTAAATTATAAGGAGAATATGCCTAAACAAACTGCAATTGAAAAAGAGGGTACAATAATAGAGGCCCTGTCGAATGCAATGTTCCGGGTTGAGTTGGATAACGGACACGTTATAATAGCTCACATTTCGGGTAAAATGAGAATGCACTATATAAAAATTTTACCGGGAGACAAAGTCCGGGTTGAGATGTCTCCTTACGATTTAACAAAGGGAAGAATTTCTTTCAGATACAAATAAAAAATTAAATAAAATGAAAGTTAAAGCATCCATCAAAAAGCGTAGCGAAGACTGCAAGATTGTTAAGCGCAAAGGTCGTTTGTATGTTATATGCAAAAAGAACCCGAAATTCAAAATGCGTCAAGGATAGTTATTAATTTGTAAACAATAAAGAGACAAATAAATTATGGCACGTATAGCCGGTGTTGATTTACCAAAAAACAAGCGAGGAGAGATAGGTTTGACCTATATCTATGGAATCGGTCACAGTACTGCTCAAAAGATACTCACCAAACTTGGTATCGATTTCGATATCAAAGTTAAGGACTGGAATGATGACCAGATTGCAGCAATCAGAGCAACTATTGCGGAAGAGTACAAAATCGAGGGAGAACTTCGTTCTTCGATTCAGTTAAATATCAAACGTCTTATGGATATCGGTTGCTACCGTGGTATCCGTCACCGTTTGGGACTTCCTGTACGCGGACAGTCAACTAAGAACAATGCGCGTACTCGTAAGGGTAAGAAGAAAACAGTAGCCAATAAGAAAAAAGCAACTAAATAGGACCTAATCATGGCAAAAAAGACAGGAACAGGAAAGAAAAAAGTTGTAAAAGTTGATGCGTATGGCCAGGCTCATATTTCATCGACATTTAACAATGTTATCGTTACATTGACTAACAGTACCGGACAGGTTATAAGTTGGTCATCTGCCGGTAAAATGGGATTCAGGGGTTCAAAGAAAAATACTCCTTATGCTGCTCAGACTGCAGCTGCAGACTGTGCCAAGGTTGCCTTTGATCTTGGTCTTAGAAAAGTTAAAGCTTATGTTAAAGGTCCAGGAGCCGGAAGGGAATCTGCAATACGCACTATTCACGGTGCCGGAATTGAAGTGACAGAGATTGTCGACGTTACTCCACTTCCTCACAACGGATGTCGTCCAAAAGGTCGTCGTAGAGTATAAACCCTTTTTAATCATTTTAAAAGTAAATTTATATGGCAAGATATACAGGGCCTACAACTAAGATCGCCCGCAAATTTGGAGAACCGATTTTTGGTCCGGATAAAGTGTTGGAAAAGAAAAATTTTCCTCCGGGACAACACGGACTGGCAAGGAAAAGAAAGAAAGTTTCCGAGTACGGCACACAATTAAGAGAAAAACAAAAGGTAAAATATACTTATGGTTTGTTGGAGAGACAATTCCGCAATCTGTATGAGAAGGCCTCAAAGATGAAGGGTCGTAAGGGTGAGAATCTTCTCCTCCTTCTCGAGTCGCGTCTTGATAACCTGGTATACAGAATGGGTATTGCTCCTACACGTGCTGCAGCAAGGCAACTTGTGAATCACCACCACATTGTACTCAACGGTAATGTATGCTCAATTCCTTCTACCATTGTTAAAACTGGTGATGTGGTTGGCGTTCGCGAAAGATCGAAGAGTCTTGAAGTTATTCAGGACAGTGTTTCGGCCGGTCGCGCTAGATATTCATGGATTGAATGGGACGGAAGCTCTATGTCAGGTAAATATCTCAATCTGCCTGAAAGAACTGAAATACCGGAAACAATCAATGAACAATTAATAGTTGAGTTATACTCTAAATAATAAAATATAATGGGAATACTAGCATTTCAAAAACCGGATAAGGTAATAATGCTTGAATCTACCGATAAATTCGGTCGCTTTGAGTTTCGTCCTCTGGAGCCGGGGTACGGCATAACAGTTGGTAACGCTTTGCGTCGAATTCTTCTTTCATCTCTTGAAGGTCATGCGATTACAGCAATAAAAATTCAGGGAGTAGATCACGAGTTTGCTACTATCCCGGGAGTTATTGAAACAGTCGTTGATATTATCCTTAATCTCAAACAGGTAAGGTTTAAGAGAATGATTGAAGGAGAAGATACTGAGATTGTGAATGTATCCGTAAGCGGCAAACATGAGTTTGTTGCTGAGGATATCTCAAAACAGTTATCATCTTTCAAAGTACTCAATCCTGAATGGCACATTTGTTCAATGGAGCCTTCGGTTACTCTCAATATGGAAATAAGGATAGGTAAAGGAAGGGGCTATGTTCCTGCCGAAGAGAACAGAGTGGAGGATGCTCCTTTTGGTCTTATTCCTATCGATTCAATATACACTCCTATCAAAAATGTTAAGTATTCGGTTGAGAACTGGCGCGTTGAGCAAAAGACCGACTTCGAAAAACTTAATCTTGAGATTACAACAGATGGATCTATTCATCCGAAGGAGGCTCTTAAAGAGGCGGCTAAAATTCTTATCCACCACTTTATGCTTTTCTCCGATGAGAAGATAATGCTGGAATCTCCTGTTGAGGTTGTGAATAATGAACTTGATGAGGAGTCAATCAGAATGAGACATCTGCTTCTTACTAAGCTTTCAGATATGGAGCTTTCGGTAAGGGCGCTTAACTGTCTTAAGGCTGCCGAAATTGATACATTTGCCGATCTGGTTTCTCTCCAAAGGTCTGAGCTCATGAAGTTCAGGAACTTCGGAAGAAAATCACTTACAGAGATCGATATGCTGCTCGACAGAATGAAGCTCAGCTATGGCTTGGATGTTACAAAGTATAATATTGAAAAGAAAGTAATTAAACATGAGGCATAATAAATCTATAAACCACTTAGGCCGTAAAAGCGGACATCGCAAAGCTATGCTTTCAAATATGGCCTCTTCGCTCATTCTCCATAAAAGAATTGAGACTACTCTCGCAAAAGCAAAAGCATTGAGAGTATTTGTTGAGCCGCTTATTACAAAATCAAAAGACGATACAACTCACTCGCGCCGTACAGTTTTTGCTTACCTCAAGCAAAAAGAGGCTGTGTCGGAACTCTTCAGAGTTATTGCTCCGAAAGTTGCCGATCGTCCGGGCGGATATACAAGAATCCTTAAACTGGGATTCCGTCAGGGTGATGCTGCTGATATGGCTATGATCGAACTAGTTGACTTTAACGAGGCAATTCTAGGTGCTGCTAAGGCAGATGCTAAAAAGAGCACAACCAGAAGAAGCCGTCGCGCCGGAGCAAAAGCTGAGACCAAAGAGGTTGCAGAGGTTGCTGAACCGGAAGCTGCTACCGAGGTTAAAGCTGCAGAGCCAAAAGCTAAGAAGACTCCTGCTAAACCTAAGGCAGCTAAAGCTAAAGAGTAATATAAACCGTATAATTATTCGGGAAAAAAGAGAGGGAATCTTATTCTCTCTCTTTTTTCGTATATTTGCCAAACTACTACAAAAATTACAGAAAATATGAATGTTAAGCTGCGTCTGACACTGATGAATTTTCTTCAGTTCTTTATCTGGGGATCGTGGTTGATCTCTCTTAGTGCATATATGATGAACAAGTTGCATTTTACAGGTGGTGAAGTTGGGGCAATCTATGCTACAGCCGGTCTCGCCTCTCTGTTTATGCCAGGTTTGCTCGGAGTTGTTGCCGACAGATGGATTAATGCTGAGAGACTGCTTGGTATATGCCATTTAATTGGTGGGGTACTGCTGTTTCTCGCATCGACAATGACCGATCCCGATGCAATGTACTGGATAATGTTACTTAACGCAATGGTATTTATGCCGACAATTGCACTTAATAATACGGTGTCATACACAATACTCAAGCAGAACGGATTGGATGTTATAAAAGATTTTCCTCCTATAAGGGTTTGGGGAACTGTTGGGTTCATTATTGCTATGTGGGTAATTGACCTTACAGGTTGGTCGGTAAGTTCTATGCAGCTATATCTTGCTTCATTTTCGGCATTCGTGCTAGGACTGTATGCCTTTACAATGCCTGCCTGCCCTCCTTCGAAATTAGAGAAGAAGAAGAGTCTGGTATCGTCACTCGGTCTCGATGCAATCGTTCTGTTCAAAAAGCCAAAAATTGCAGTATTCTTCTTGTTTGCAATGCTTTTAGGAGCGGCCTTACAAATTACCAACACATTCGGACAGCCGTTTCTGGAAGATTTCGCAAAGAATCCGGAGTTTCAGAATCTCTTTGCAGTGACACATCCGGGTATCTTAATGTCGGTTTCTCAGATTTCCGAGACACTATTTATTCTTGCCATACCATTCTTTTTAAGGAGATTTGGTATTAAGACGGTGGTGTTGATGAGTATTTTTGCCTGGGTATTGAGGTTTGCCCTGTTCGGACTTGGCGACCCAGGTAGCGGACTATATCTGCTTATCTTATCGATGATCATTTATGGAGTAGCATTCGACTTCTTCAATATTTCGGGCTCTCTCTTTGTGGAGAATGAGGCACAACCTGAGATAAGAGCCAGTGCACAGGGCCTGTTTATGATTATGACTAACGGTATAGGAGCGTTCATTGGCGGAAGAGCCAGCGGATTGGTAGTTGATATGTTTACATCTGCCGACGGCACAAAAGACTGGCCGAACATATGGTTCATCTTTGCCGCATATGCACTTGTGATAGGAATTCTATTTGCAGTTTTCTTCAGATACAAACATAAACCGGAACTTGCGGCGTAGGTATTGGGGGGCTAGAAGAGATGAAGTTTGAGAGTATTGCAAAAGATAGCGGATCATCTGCACGTTGCGGCAGGATACATACCGATCACGGTGTTATAGATACGCCAATCTTTATGCCTGTAGGGACGGTGGGTACGGTAAAAGCTGTTTACCACAGAGATCTTGAGGAGGATATTAAAGCACAGATTATTCTCGGTAATACATACCACCTCTATTTGAGGCCTGGTATGGAGATTATACGCGCTGCAGGGGGGCTCCATAAATTTGTATCATGGGATAAGCCCATACTAACTGATAGTGGTGGATACCAGGTCTTTTCGCTTGCGGAGAACAGAAAGTTAAAAGAGGAGGGGTGCGAGTTCCGATCTCACATTGATGGGTCAAAACACTTTTTCTCTCCGGAGAATGTTGTGGATATACAGAGAATCATCGGGGCAGATATTATTATGGCTCTTGATGAATGCCCTCCGGGAGATTCCGATCACGATTATGCTCTAAAATCGCTGCTTCTCACGCAGAGGTGGCTTGAGCGAGGGGTGAAACACTTTGACGAGACTGAACCTCTATATGGTCACTCTCAATCTTTTTTCCCGATCGTTCAGGGATGTGTTTACGGGGACTTACGTAAAAGAGCAGCCGAGCACGCTCTCTCTCTGGATAGAGAGGGATATGCAATTGGTGGCCTCTCTGTAGGAGAACCGACTGAGATAATGTACGAAATGCTTGAGATACTGGATCCGATTCTTCCAAAAGATAAACCCAGGTATCTTATGGGAGTGGGAACTCCTGCTAACATCCTGGAAGGTATAGCCCGTGGCGTGGATATGTTTGACTGTGTAATGCCTACCAGAAATGCAAGGAATGGAATGATCTTTACATCGGAAGGGATGATAAATATAAGAAATAAAAAATGGGCAGATGATTTCTCTCCGATAGATCCGAACGGCACATCTTTTGTCGACAAAATGTACACCAGAGCCTATTTACGACATTTATTCATCTCTCAGGAGATCCTTGGAGCTCAGATTGCAAGTGAGCACAATCTTGCATTCTATCTCTGGCTTGTGAGGGAGGCCGCTCTGCACATAAAAGCCGGCGATTTTACATCGTGGAAAAGAGAGATGGTTATTAAGCTGGAGCGCAAACTGTAGATTCAAATGAAGAGACTTACAATACTTGACCGTTATATAATACGCAAATTTATAGGGACATATATGTTTGCGCTGCTCCTGATTATCGGGATAGTAATAATATTTGATATAAGCGAGAAGATTGATGATTTTGTGGATAAGAGTGTCCCTCTCTCTCTGATAGTAATTAACTACTATGCCAATTTTATCCCCTATTTCATCAATATGTTCAGCCCTCTGATCGTTTTTATTACGGTTATCTTCTTTACCTCAAAACTTGCATCTAACAGCGAAATAACGGCAATGCTTGCCGGCGGAGTGAGCTTTGTAAGGCTTTTACGCCCATACTTTTTATCTGCAACATTTATTGCTACATTCAGTCTGATTCTTAACCTATTTATAATTCCGCCTGCGAACAAGGTGAGATTAAAGTTTGAGAATGATTTTATAAAGGAGAAATTTGAGAGCACATCGGCTAATATTCACTATCAACTCTCTCCCGGTGTCTTTATGTTTATGGAGTCATACAGCTCTGTAAACAATGCAGGAATGAGATTCACTCTTGAGGAGTTCAAAGGGCACGAGTTAAAGTACAAGATATTTGCCGAAATGGCTCAATGGGATACAGCTTCAAATAAATGGAGATTGATAAACTACTATGAGCGTATACTTAATGACGACAAGGAGATTATTAACAGAGGACCATCCAAAGACACAACTCTCAATATTACAGGAGATGAACTTGTCAGAAGTAAAAGCAGCGTAGAGTCTTACAACTATTCTGAACTTAACCGTACTATCCGTCTGCAAAAATTCAGAGGAGACAGGCAGGTTAAGTATGCACAGATAGAGAAGCAGACTCGCTTTGCAATTCCGTTCTCGGCATTTATACTGACTGTTATGGGTGTGTCGCTCTCCTCCAAGAGAAGGAGAGGGGGAATAGGTATGAATATCGGGATAGGGATTGCTTTAAGCTTCTCCTACATTCTTTTCCTTAGATTCAGTCAGATGTTTGTACACGCAGATGTTCTTCCTCCGTGGATAGCACTATGGATCCCAAACATTCTCTATGCTGCAATAGCCTATACTCTGTACAGACTAGCTCCAAAATAGTCAGGAGAGTTTTTTACCCAGAACGGCTAACATATCATCGGTCATCTTCTCAATATCCCATTTAGGAGACCAGCCCCACTCCTGGCGGGCACATGTGTCGTCCATTGAGTTTGGCCACGATGCGGCTATAGCCTCTTTTACAGGATCAATCCTGTAGTCGTATGTGAATTCCGGAACTCTCTTCTTTATTGTTTCGAAGAGTACCTTAGGAGAGAAGCTCATTGAGGTAATATTGAAACTATTCCTGTGCTTCAGTTTTGATGGATCGGCCTCCATAAGTTGTGTGCAGGCCTCAAGGGCATCAGGCATATATAACATATCGAGGAAAGAATCCTCAGGAAGTTCGCAGGTGTAATGTCTGTTTTTAATCACTTCGTAAAATACCTCAACTGCATAGTCGGTAGTTCCTCCGCCCGGAAGAGCACCATTTGATATAATACCAGGGAATCTCACACTTCTGGTATCAACTCCGAATCTTTGAAAGTAGTAGTCGCTCAGAAGTTCTCCGGATACTTTGCATACTCCGTACATTGTGCCGGGACGCATAACTGTGTCCTGAGGGGTATTGTCATGTGGTGTATCTGTTCCGAATGCTCCTATAGAGCTGGGTGTAAATAGCGAGCATCGGTTCTCCTTTGCTATTTCCAGAGAGTTGATGAGAGCCCCCATATTTATGTTCCAGGCAAGCATTGGGTTTTTTTCTCCTGTAGCCGAAAGAAGAGCTACCAGATTAAATATAGAATCGACCTTCTCTCTCTTTACGATTTCGGCATAACCAGCCGCATCGAGTGCATCAAGTTGGATTGCTCTTGAGAAACCCTCCAGCTTTTTTACCATTTCGGGCTTAATGTCAGCGGCTATAACATTATCAAAGCCATAAATCTTCTGAAGATGAGGAATAAGTTCCGTGCCTATCTGTCCGGCAGCACCAACGACAAGTATTTTAGTCATATATAGTGAATTCTGTAAGTAATTTGGTGTGCAAAAGTAATAAATATATATCATTTATTGATTATTAATGGAAAATTATTATTAATAATTGATCATTTTTTTAAATGCATATTAATTACTTTTGTATTATGGATAGAGTATCAATTAACCATATAATTGAGGAGTTTTCCAGAGAGTTGGGATTTTGTGCGTATGGCTCTGCCCAATATGCAAAACTCGATTCCGATATGGAGTATCTCAAATCTTATCTCTCTAAGGGATTTAACGGTGATATGAACTATCTGGAGAGAAATGCAGATAAGCGACATGATCCTGCTTTGCTTATGGAGGGAACCAAGAGTATTCTCTGCTTTCTTGCCCAATATAACAGAGCCCCTGAGTTTCCCAAAGATTATCCGAGAGTAGCATCATATGCCACAGGTGAAGATTATCACGAGGTATTGAGAGGTAAGCTGCATATGATTGCCGGCAGAATAAAAGAGTATCTGCCCGGAGTGAGGTACAGAGCCTTCACCGACTCTGCTCCTCTATTCGAAAGGAGCTGGGCCAGAAGGTCCGGGCTTGGCTTTGTCGGTAAAAATACAATGTTGATTAATAAGGAGTTTGGGGTAAGGACATTTATAGGAATCATTATAACAGATGCCGATCTATCTGTTAAAAAGGAGGAGATTGCATCTGCCTGCGGAAGTTGTAAACGGTGCATAGAAGCCTGTCCGACAGGAGCTTTGTCGGAGGAGTATGTTCTGGATGCGCGCAGATGTATATCCTATTTAACAATCGAATCGAAGCGGAAGAGGTCCGATGAGCCGTTCAATCCTGATACAAGAGGATATATATTCGGTTGTGATATATGCATAGATGCCTGTCCATGGAGTAGAAAAGGCAAATTCTCTCCTGTTGCCGAATTTATGCCTGTTGTGGAGAGGGTTGTAAGGAGCAGAGGGGAGTGGCTTGAGATGGATAATAGCAGATTTGACTCCCTCTTTTCCGGAACTCCTTTTATGAGGGCCGGGCTTGATAAAATTAAAGATAATATTACTGCAGATGGAATTCAGAACCAAAGTAGAGGTTGACAAACCCCCTTTTTTTATTTCACATTCGGATAAGCTGATGTTTGCGGGTTCCTGTTTTGCCGATGAGATCGGGAGAAGATTCAGGGAGTTCAGGTATAACGCTCTTGTGAATCCATTCGGGGTACTCTTTAATCCGGTATCGATTGCTTTGGCTATAAAGAGAATGGCCGACTCCACTCCGTTTGACGAGAGTGTGGTGACCAGGCACAATGATCTCTATTTTAGCTGGATGCATAGTGGTTTATTCTCCTCTTATGACAAAAATCTACTTTTAGAAGATATAAACAACAAGCTTGAAGTGGCATCGGAACATTTTAGAGACTCTTCCGTAGTGCTTCTTACACTGGGAACTGCCTGGGTGTACAGGCTAAAGAGCACCGGAGAGGTTGTTGCAAATTGTCACAAAGAGAGTGCATCATCTTTTGACAGAGAGTTCATCTCTCCTGAGGATGTGTTTAACTCTCTCTCCGGATTGATTGAGATGTTCCGGGATAAACGATGGATATTAACTGTAAGTCCGGTCAGGCACTTTAAGGATGGAGCCAGAGGGAATATTTTAAGTAAGTCATCTCTCCATTTGGGGGTATCTCAGCTGGAGAGGGCTTTTTCCAATGTCTCATACTTCCCGGCATATGAAATTGTCAACGATGAACTGAGGGATTACCGCTTTTATGCAACTGATATGTTACATCCTTCGGAAAGTGCTGTGAATTATATATGGGAGAGGTTTTGCGAATCTTATATTGATCCGGATGAGAGCGATCTGAATATGAGGATAGCAAGGTGTAATGCCACGTTTAATCATAGAGCCCAGTTTCCGGAAAGCAGTGAATTTAAGAAATTTGCAGAGCAGAGGGAGAGATTATCCGAGAGCATAGATAAAGAAATTTTAAAATTATCTCTCAAAAGGCTCTAAAAAGTTGGCTGTAAGCCATAAGATAGGCCTTGTAAACTTTGTTTTTAAAAAAAAAAGATTAATTTTGTGTATAAGCAATACTTACCACAAATACTTTAAACTATGAATAAAGCAGATCTTATTTCAGCTGTAGCAGCTCAGGCAAATCTTACCAAGGTGGATGCCAGAAAAGCACTCGATGCAATCATTGCAGTTACCGGAGATACTCTTAAAAAAGGTGACAAACTTACATTGGTTGGTTTTGGAACATTCTCTGTTAATAACAGAAGCGAAAGAACTGGCAGAAACCCTCGCACCGGAGGTAAAATTAAAATAGCAGCTAAGAAAATTGTAAGATTTAAAGCTGGTGCCGAACTTACTAAAAAGGTAAAATAGGTAATTTCATTACTGACTATTTAACTAAAGCAAGAGAGTGTCGAGGGGCACTCTCTCTTTTTTTACTCTTTATAGGGATTTGGTTGCTTTTTAAAGGTTAGTATGCGGCAAAAATAATTATATCGCCGCTTTCGAATTCAAGGTAGAAGGGAGAGTTCTCTACCTCATTGAGTGTAGCTTTCCACCAGGAATCGAATACAACCTCACTGGTTGGGTATTTTAGCCCTTTTGAGACAATCCTTGCTCTATCTGAGAGAGAGAATATGGATATCTGAGTTCCGGGTTTAAAGTGGAAAAAAGAGCTCTTTTTAACAGGGGTAAAAACTCCGTAATCGGTATACATCTCAATTGTGGCATCTGTTTGACTCTTGTATCTTGCCAAAAGTGAAACATTGCCAATCGTGTGATCCTCTCTCTTACCTGTTGCTCCAAGTATGACAATCTTTTCCGGATTGAATTCCAATGCCGTCTCAAACGCTTTTGTAAGGTCGTTGTTCTCCTGATCGGAAGAGCGACGTATTATAGAGCTGAATCTTTCCTGAATTTCCGGGGAGAGGGAGTCCATATCGCCTGAAATAAGGGCCGGATTACCTCCATTTGAAATGAAGGTCTCGGCTGCTCCGTCACAGCAGATCACGATCTTGGCACTATTCAGTATTCCAAGAGGAAGAGAGTGAGTGGGATAATCTCCGTTGGCAAGTATAACGACCTCCTTCATTTTATTTAAACAAATTTATACTCTTCCGGGTTTCTGAAACCGGCAAGAAACTCTACAATATAAAGTCTCTTTTTACCTGCAATCTGCAGCGATTCAATCTCTACCTCTCCGGAAGCGGTACTCACTCTCATATATCTTTTGGAATCGGATACTATCTGCCCGGCGGTTTTAACATTTGATCCGCTTATAGCTTTGGCCGAATAGATCTTTACCGCCATCGGCTCCTCCCCATCCTTTACTATTGTTGTGTGTGCTGCGGGGAATGGAGATAATCCTCTTATCAAATTGCATATCTGCTCCGATGATTGGTTCCAATCTATGCGGGTATTCTCCTTGTTAAGCTTTGGCGCTTGCGGAATATCTCCCAAGGTGGCCTCAATCGAGGATTGAAGGGTGGTTCTGCAATTCCCGGAAACGATTGACTCCGTAGTTTTAACAACCAGCTCGGAACCTATGTTCATCAGTTTGTCGTGAAGTGTTCCGAAATTATCCTGAGGATCTATAATACACTCTGCGGAATCAATAATAGAACCGGTGTCTATCTGCTCATCTATAAAAAATGTTGTTACTCCTGTCTTTGTCTCTCCATTTATAATTGCCCAGTTTATTGGGGCGGCTCCTCTGTATTTTGGAAGGATTGATGCGTGCAGATTGAATGTGCCTAGTGCTGGAAGTGACCAAACCGATTTAGGTAACATTCGGAATGCTACAACGATTATTAAATGAGGGTTATATGATTTTAATTCATTCAGGAAGTCGTCGGATTTCAGCGAAATAGGTTGCAATACCGGGATTCCCTGTGAAACGGCGTACTGTTTTACATCGGATTCAACTAACCTGAGCCCTCTGCCGGCGGGTTTGTCGGGAGCTGTAACTACGGCGGAGACTTTAAAACCCTTCTCTATAAGGTGCTTTAATGGTCCGGTAGCGAACCCGGGCGTCCCCATATATACTATGTTGATTTTATTTGGTTCCATTGTCTGATGCGGTGTTAAATCTCTTTCGCACAAAAATCTTTTTAAAGAAGCCTATATATGCATCGGTGTTGAAAAGTGATGAGTCTCTGGTCGATTTCCATGTGAGAAATGCACCCATCGGGAATAGCACAATGGTCGAAATGAGCGTACCTATGGCAGGAGATATGGCCCCGTCGGTAGCGAGTTTTTTCCCGCTTATATCTACAACCCAGTAAATTACAAAGAAGAACATGGAGATGATGACCGGTGTGCCGAGCCCCCCTTTTCTTATAATCGCTCCCAAAGGTGCCCCGATAAAGAAGAAGATGAGGCAGGCAAGGGAGAGCGTGAATTTCCTGAACCACTCAATTTTTACCTTTCTGAGTGCGGTCGTGTTTTGTGCCTCCTCTATAACATAGCTGTCTACAATTGTTATTCCGTTCTGGAGGGCAGATATTGCATTGGAGTATGCGCTCTTCTTGAGCCCTGCACTTTTGGCGCTGAATATTGAATCAACAGGCATTTCTCTCTTCATTTTCCTGAACCCGAGAGAGTCGAACTGTGAAGTAAATGCCAATCCTCCACCGGTAAGAAGTGTGCGAATCTGGTAAATCTTTATTTTTGCGTAAAGTGAGTCCAGTGAGTCTCTTCTATGAGAAAGCTGATTGATATTCTGGGACATTACCTCGTTGCGGAAACGACCCTGACTACTTCTCTTAAATGCATAGTTTTCAAGAGAGACATTCAATTGTTGCTTCTTGAATCCTATTCTCTGCAAAGTGAGAGAGGAGTCCATGTAGCTATTGCGCTCACTCTCCTCATATGAGTATCCGTTATAAAGTGTGAAGATGAGGTTACGCTTGTTTTTTGTGAGCTTTATAGATCCCGAATCGGCAACAGTGACACTTGTGTTTGATGAGGCTCTGCTATGGTCATAAACCATCACCCCGTATATTGTACCGCTCTTGCTGTCCCTGTCTGATATTCTGATTATATAGTTGTCGATTCCGTTATAAAAGACCCCGGTAGGGATTCTTATCTCCTCTCTGGTCTTTCCTATATCTGCCCTAAGTGAATATATATTATTGAATGCAACAGGGATCAGGTTGTTAGAGATGAAAAAGGCCCCTATGCTTATAAAAATTGAGAGGGCTATCAGCGGGGCGATTATTCTCGGCAGCGAAATACCGGCTGCCTTCATTGCAAGCAGCTCATTGTTCTCCCCGAAGCTTCCCATAGTCATAATTGATGCAAGGAGGGTTGCAAGAGGAAGTGCGAGTGGAATAAGTGTCGCTGAACCCCAACCAAGAAATTCAATAATTACGCCCAGCCCAAGCCCCTTACCTACAAGTTCGTCTATGTATAACCACAGAAACTGCATCATCAGAGCGAATACCACGATAAGAAAGGTCAGGACAAAAGGCCCGAGGAACGATCTTAGTACAAAGAGATCAAGTTTTTTCAATTTATTGATATTTGATTGCCAACTCTTTTAATTTTTCAATTGCTGCCTGAATTCCGGTAATATCTTTCCCTCCGGCCGAAGCAAAGAAGTTCTGTCCACCGCCTCCACCATTGATCAGCTTCGATGCCTCTCTTATGTGTGCAGATGCATTTGCCCCCGATTTTACCAAATCGTCGCTATACATAAGTGCAAGGGCGGCTTTCCCTTCGTATGTGGTTCCTGCAATCATTACACAAGATTCGCCGGCACCTCTGAGCATAAATGCAAGATCCTTTACAGTAGAAGGGGAGTACTCACCTGTCAGAATTACAAATTTGCTGCCATTAATAACCTCTGCCTCTTTGAGCAGTTTAACCTTGAGTGCGGCTACCTTCTCAGCAACAAGCTCATCGTAGCTCCTCCTGATCGATTCAAGCTCCTCATTTGTTTTCTGTATAGCTCCGAGCAGATTTGGATTGTTGTTAAAGCATGCTCGTATCTGCTTAAGCAGATTCTCATTCTCCTCAACAATTCTCTCCGCTGCTGCACCTGTAGTGGCCTCAATTCTTCTTACACCTGCTGCAATTGCACTCTCCGATATTATCTTGAACAGCCCGATATTCCCGGTTGCCGATGTGTGAGTGCCTCCGCATAACTCAAGCGAGTCACCGAACTGAATAACTCTTACACTCTCGCCGTATTTCTCCCCGAAGAGAGCCATTGCACCCATCTCTTTTGCTTGTGCAACAGGGATATTGCGATATTCTGTTCTGGCTATATTTTCCCTTATATATCTGTTCACAAGGTTCTCAACTTTTTTAAGGTCCTCTTCGGATATCTTTTCGAAGTGCGAAAAGTCAAACCTGAAATATTCGCTTGACACAAGAGAGCCTTTCTGTTCAATATGAGTTCCCAGAATATTTCTTAAAGCTTTATGCAGCAGGTGAGTTGCAGAGTGATTATTGGCAATTGCAATCCTGCGCTCTTTGTCCACAACCGCTTTGAATGCAGCATCCAGCTTTGAAGGGAGCTTCTCTACAATATGTATGTTGAGGTTATTCTCCTTTGTTGTATTGGTAACCGATACTCTCTCTCCGGAAACAGACTCGAGGTATCCTGTGTCGCCTACCTGTCCGCCACTCTCTGCGTAGAACGGACTTTTGTCAAGAACAAGTTGGAAGAACTCCCTGCTCTTGGTTTTAACCTGCCTGTATCTGATTATTCTAACGCTCTCCTCCTCAAGGTGCTCATATCCGGTGAACTCTGTAGGAGCCGACTCTACAACGCTAATCCAGTCACCCTCCTCCGATGAGGTTGCGTTGCGGCTTCTCTCTTTCTGCTTTTGAAGCTCTGCCTCGAATGCGGTAAGATCAATTGTAAATCCATTCTCCTTGGCTATCAATTCACTCAGGTCTATTGGGAATCCGAATGTATCATACAGTTCAAAGGCATCTGCACCGTTGATAACCATTCCGGGGCGACTCTTCTCCATGATGCTCTCGATAAGCTTTATCCCCTTATCGAGAGTTCTGAGGAATGCCTCCTCCTCCTCTTTAATAACCTTCTCAATAAGTTGCTTCTGCGATTTTAGTTCAGGGAATGCGTCACCCATCTCGGTAACAAGTACCGGAACCAACTTGCATAAGAACGGTTCGTGAGCTCCGAGGAATGTATATGCATAGCGAACAGCTCTTCGCAAAATTCTTCTAATTACATAGCCGGCCTTTACATTCGAAGGGAGTTGACCGTCGGCAATAGAGAAGCTGATTGCCCTTATATGGTCTGCAATAACTCTCATTGCTACATCGCTCTTTGGTGACTCCCCATATTTTTTCCCGCTAAGGCTCGCTATAGAGGAGATCATATTGGAGAATACATCAGTATCGTAGTTGCTCTGTTTCCCCTGCATAACCATGCAGAGCCTCTCAAGTCCCATACCGGTATCTACATGTTTGGCAGGTAGAGGCATTAATGATCCGTCAGCTTTTCTGTTATATTGTATAAATACCAGATTCCATATCTCGATTACAAGGTGATGCCCCTTGTTCACGAGCTCTCTTCCATCCAGCTTCGCCCTCTCTTCGTTGCTCCTGATATCTACATGGATTTCACTGCAAGGTCCGCAAGGTCCGGTATCGCCCATCTCCCAGAAGTTATCCTTTTTATTTCCGTTTATAATTCTCTCGGCTGGCAGATGTTTCTTCCATTCGCTGCGTGCCTCTTCGTCTGCTTCAATTCCGTCTTCGGCAGATCCTTCAAATACTGTTACATACAGCCTCTCTTTGTCGAGCTTATAGACCTCGGTAAGCAGCTCCCAGGCGAAATCTATAGCCTCTTTTTTAAAGTAGTCTCCGAAGCTCCAGTTCCCGAGCATCTCGAACATTGTGTGGTGGTAACTGTCGTGCCCCACCTCCTCGAGATCGTTGTGTTTCCCGCTTACCCTAAGGCATTTTTGCGTATCTGCCACTCTTTTATGAAGAGCCGGAGCGTTCCCCAGAAACCAGTCTTTGAACTGATTCATACCTGCATTTGTAAACATGAGGGTTGGGTCATCCTTCACAACCATTGGTGCGGATTGAACTATGGTATGGTGTTTGCTTTCGAAAAACCTGAGAAAATTATTGCGAATCTCCTTAGAAGTCATAATTTTTTAAATTTTTAAGTTCCTTTAAACGGAACCACAAAAATAGTTTTTTTATCAAAATTATTTAAATTTGCGAGAATAAAACGGTTCAGACGAAGTGGCGAAAAGCAAACGATATAAATTCAATCCCGAAACCTTAGTCTTTGAAATTCACAAGCTCTCACTTAAGGATAGATTATCCAAGGGGAGCATTATGTTCCTGTTAAGCATAGTAGTTTCTGCAATATATTACTTCCTGTTTACTCAATATTTTGGGATGGAGACCCCAAAACTGCTCGCTTTAAAGCGGGAGGCAGGTGAGTTAAATAACAAGATCGACCTTATGAATAAAAGATTTCAGGAGGCTACAAAGGAGCTTCTGGCTCTGCAGATGAGAGATAATTTTGTCTACAGACCGATCTTTGGTATGGAGGATCTCCCCTCCGATGTCAGAGGGGCAGGCTTTGGCGGTAGCGACAGATATTCTTATCTGGAGACATTCGATCCTGCGGGAACATTAACAAATACGGTCAAGAGTATGGATATTCTCTATAAACGTGCATATATCCAGTCCAAGTCTTTTGACGAAGTCTCATCTCTGGCGCTCTATGCCGATGAGATGTCTCTTTGTGTTCCGGCTATTCCTCCTGTGAATATCACATCAAGAAGAATTAAGTTCTCCAGCAGTTTCGGTTACAGGAGGGATCCTTTCCATGGGATGTACAGAATGCACACCGGTATAGACCTTTCGGGGCCTGTCGGGGAGTTGATATATGCTACAGGTAATGGAAAAGTTGTTGCCGTAAGCAATGACTATTTCGGCTATGGTCACTTTGTGCTGGTAGATCACGGATTCGGTTACAAGACCAGATATGCTCACCTTAGCAAGAGTATGGTTCCAGTGGGCAAGATTGTAAGACGGGGAGAACCTATCGCTCTGCTTGGGAATACAGGACGTTCGAAGGGACCTCACCTTCACTATGAGGTTATATACAGAAACTCTCCTGTAAATCCTGTGAACTATTTCAGACGAGATATATCTCCGGAGGAGTTTTCAAACTTTATAACACCTGGAGGGCAGCGATGAGTAAATTCAAGTTCAATAAAGATCTGCTCGATATAGTAGAGGATAAACTCGGGATCGGAGGATGGATTCTTAGAGGTATAAAATATTTTATTATCAGTGCTCTGTTGGCACTGCTCTATTATCTGATATATGCCCTGATATTCAATACAAAAGAGGAGGAGCTGCTCTCCAAGCAGAACAGACTCTATCATCAGGAGCTGAAAAGGGTTGAGGAGAAAATGGATAACCTTGATAAGGTAATATCCCAGCTTAAAGATCGCGATGTTGAAATTTACAAGGGTATTTTTAAAGCATCCCCGCCTATGCTCAGTGCGGGTGGTTACAGTCAGAATCTGTTCGAGCAGATAGACTCTTCTAATGATGCTGCAATTATTAAGGTTACATCTTCAAAGATTTTAACTATCGAAAGAATTGCAAAATCGGGGAGTGTTTTACTCTCTCAGATCGAAAACGAATCCAGGAAGAGAGGAGGTGACGAACTCTCTTTGATACCATCTGTACTGCCGGTTGAGTTTATCGGATCTAGTCAGACCGGTGCGAGTGTCGGTAAAAAGATTCATCCGTTTTACAAAACGGCTACAGAGCACAAGGGGCTGGACCTTCTCTCCTCGATTGGAGCAGCCGTATATGCTACTGCCGACGGAGTAGTTGTTGAGGCCTCTAAAAGTGATAAAGGTCAGGGGAACAGGGTTGTGATCTCACATGGATCCAATTACAGAACACTCTATGCTCATCTGAGCGAAATTCTGGTGAGGCCCGGGCAGTCAGTAAAGAGAGGACGTGTGATAGCCAGGGTTGGTAACAGCGGCCTCTCGTTTGCCCCACACCTCCATTACGAAGTTATATACAAGGGCCGAAATATGGAACCTATAAACTACTTCTTTGCACAACTCTCACCGGCGCAGGTCAGAGAGATGTTGGTAGTTGCGGTAAATAGCGGTCAATCACTAGATTAATCCTACAGTTATGCCTTATAAAGAGTTTAAAATCGAAAAATTGTACTACACCATTGGTGAAGTAGCAGATCTGCTTGGAGAGAGCACCTCTCTTGTCAGATTTTGGGCACAAAAATTTCCGCAGTTTATTAAACCTGCTAGAAATAAAAAGGGGAATCGCTTATTTACTGCAGATGATGTTTCAAATTTTAAAGTTATATATCATCTTGTTAAAGAGAGAGGTATGACTCTGGATGGGGCATTGAAAAAGATGAAGGATAACAAGGATGGTGTGGATAAGAGTGTCGAGGTTATCTCAATTCTAACGGGTATCAAAGAGAGGCTTAACGAAATTTCCAAATCGTTGGAGTGATGAATGCTATTCATATTGCTGCGGCTCTTGAGGAGATTGCCCCTGTTGAGCTTCAGGAGAGTTGGGATAACTCCGGTTTTTCTGTGGGGAACCCCAGAAGGGAGGTAAAGAGCGCTATTCTCGCTCTTGACTGTACTCCGGAGGTTGTGGAGGAGGCTGTAAAATCGGGCACCGATATGATTATTACCCACCACCCTCTTATATTTAAAGGTATAAAGAGAATTACGGAGAGTAATAATCTTGAAAAAATGGTTGCCTCACTCATCAAAAATGATATTATTGTCTACTCTGCTCATACTAATATCGATAAGGTAATGTGTGGTGTAAGCGGTGTAATGGCCGATAAAATAGGGCTAAAAGACAGGGAAATTCTCTCAGTTGACTCCAATGAAATGACCGGACTCGGAATTGTGGGGGATCTGATCTCGGAGACCGATCCTGCTGACTTTGTGAGGTATGTAAAATCTATATTTGGAGCACAGGTTGTAAGGTGTTCCAAATTATTGGATAGACCTGTAAAAAGGGTTGCCTTGTGTGGTGGCAGTGGGGCCTCGCTTATTGAATCTGCCCGCAGCAAAGGGGCCCAGGTATATATAACGGGTGATATCTCTTATCATAACTTTTTTTGTGAAGATGGCTTTATGCTAATGGACATCGGCCATTTCGAAAGTGAGTCGGGAGTGCTGGAAGTTATGGCTGCGATACTTAGAAAAAAATTACCTACATTTGCAGTCCGAAAATCCGATAACAACAATAATCCTATATATTATTACTGATATGTCAACAGCTAAACCAAAAAGCAATAAAAATCTTCCACTTGACGGAGGTACTTTCATATCTCTGCAAAAATCAATTGTGGAGGGGGATATCAGCATGGAGACAAAACTCCATCTGCTCTATGAACTTCAAAAGACCGACTCTAAAATAGATCAGCTGAGATTACTGAGAGGAGAGTTGCCTATTGAGGTGCAGGATCTGGAAGATGAGATCTCCGGCCTCAGAACGAGGGTAGAAAAGTGTATGCTTGAGATTAAGGATTATGATAAACTTATCTCTCAAAAGAAAATCGAGATTCAAACAGCTAAGGATCATATAGAAACTTACACAGGTCGTCAGGCTAATGTTAAGAATAACAGAGAGTATGAGTCTCTTACAAAGGAGATTGAGAATCTTAATCTCGATATTGAACTGGCTGAAAAAAATATCACCGAGTTTACAAAAAAACGTACCGAAAGAGCAGCAGAGCTTGAATCTGCCAATCTTAATCTGGAGGAGAGGTCAAAGGATCTGGAGACCAAAAAAAGGGAACTTGATAATATCGTTTCCGAAACTGAAATGGAGGAGAATGACCTTCTCAAAAGATCGGAGGATCTCTCGTCTAAAATTGATGCCAGAATGCTTGCTGCTTACCACAAGGTAAGAGAGAACTCCAGGAACGGTCTCGCTGTTGTAACCGTTAAAAGAGATGCCTGTTCAGGTTGCTTCAACAAAATTCCTGCTCAGAGACAGATGGATATCGCTTCAAACAAAAAGATAATTGTTTGTGAATATTGCGGCCGTATCCTTGTAAGTGCAGAATTTGAAGGGGAGTAATGGTTGACAGACCTCATATCATGAGGGACCTGTTTTTCAGTCATATAGCTCAAACATCGCCCTCGCCGTTGGCTATTGAGATCTCAAAGGCCAAGGGGGTATTTATGTACGATACATCGGGCAGAGATATTATCGATCTGGTGTCGGGAGTATCTGTCAGCAATGTCGGTCACTCCAATCCGGAGGTGGTGGATGCTGTCGTAAATCAGGCGAAAGATTATATGCACCTAATGGTCTATGGGGAGATTATCGAGTCTCCTCAAGTTCTTCACGCACGTCTGCTAACATCTCTTCTGCCAGAAACTCTTAACTCCGTATACTATGTAAATTCAGGTAGTGAGGCGAATGAGGTTGCTATAAAACTGGCAAAGAGGGCGACAGGAAGAAGGGAGATAATTAGCTGTATAAATAGCTATCACGGAAGCACGCACGGTGTCTTGAGCATAATGGGAAGTGAGACCTATAAAAGAGCTTACCGTCCTCTACTGCCTGAAACAAGGCAGATCCGCTTCAACTCAACTGAGGATCTATCATTAATTACAGAGAAGAGTGCGTGTGTCATAGTAGAGCCTGTTCAGGGAGAGGCAGGGGTCATTGTACCCTCTGACGGTTTCTTGAATAAATTGAGGGAGAGGTGTAACGATACAGGAACAATATTGATATTTGATGAGGTTCAGACAGGATTCGGCCGTACCGGATCAATGTTCGCTTTTCAAAAGTATGGTGTTGTACCGGATATAATTACATTAGCCAAGGCTCTTGGGGGTGGAATGCCGCTCGGAGCAATGGTCTCCTCAAAAAAACTTACCGATCTGCTCACCTTCTCTCCTGTACTGGGCCACATTACTACATTCGGAGGGCACCCGGTATCCTGTGCTGCTGCTCTGGCCTCGTTAAAAATCTTGATTAGAGAGAGTTGGATTGCAGAGGCAGATGCCAAGGCAGATATATTTGTTGAGGCAATTAAAAATCACAGATGTGTTAAAGAGATAAGAAAGTGCGGATTATTGATTGCAGTTGAGTTGAAAAGTGAGGAGATGGCTTCCGGTGTCATAAAATTGTTACTGGAGGAGGGTGTGATGAGCGATTGGTTTCTGTTTAACTCTTTTTCGTTCAGGATTGCTCCTCCGTTGTGTATAAATAAAGAGGAAATAGAGTTGGCTTGTAAAAGAATTTTAATAGCTTTGGATAAATTGAATTAACAGGAGATGGCAAAGAGTTATCAGAGACAAAAGCCTAAAAGTGACGCTAATATAGAGGTTCTCGGACTGGAGATGGGGAAAAAACCACCTCAGGCAACAGAGATTGAGGAGGCGGTACTCGGAGCTCTTATGCTTGAGCAACACGCTATCTCAGACATTGTTGATATTCTGGTCCCGGAGTGTTTCTATAAAGAGAATAACAGGAAGATTTATAAGGCAATAGCCTCTCTGGCTATGCGTCATGCTCCGGTGGATATTTACACCGTTGCCGATGAACTCAAGAAGAGTGGGGAGCTTGAGGCGGTAGGGGGGGCACTCTACCTGAGCCAGCTCAGTCTCAGGATTGGCGCTGCGGCTCACATAGAGTATCACGCCAAAATTCTGCTTCAGAAGTATATGCAGAGGGAGCTTATCTCTATCTCATATGAAGTTCAGCGGGATTCATTCGATGACTCAATTCCTGTTGATGATCTGCTAGACTCCACACAGCAGAAGATTTTTACTCTCGCAGAGAGAAATATGAAGAGGGAGACCGAGCCTGTCAGCAGTATTCTGAACAGGGCTATCGAGGAGATGCAAAAGAACCAGATGAGAACCGATGGTCTTAGCGGTGTTCCTTCGGGTTTTACCTCTATAGATAAGGTAACCTTGGGGTGGCAGCCTTCGGATCTGATCATTATTGCGGCTCGTCCATCTGTAGGTAAAACTGCGTTTGTACTTAATATGGCCAGGAATATGGCTGTTGAGCACAATGTACCTGTAGCTCTCTTCTCTCTTGAAATGTCATCTTTGCAGCTTGTAAACAGGTTGATGATAAGTGAAACCGGACTCGATTCCGATAAGATTAAGGGTGGTAAAAAGATGGCCGATTATGAGTGGACTCAGCTGGAGGAGCGTCTCAAACAGCTTGAAAAGGCTCCTATATATGTAGATGATACTCCCTCTCTCTCAATCTTTGAGTTTCGTTCAAAAGCAAGAAGGCTGGTCGCAAATTCGGGGGTGAAGATAATAATCATTGACTATCTACAGCTTATGTCGGGCCCTCCGGAACTTGCAGCTATGAGGGAGCAGCAGGTCGCTGCCATTTCCCGTTCACTCAAAGCAATTGCCAAAGAGCTTAATGTTCCAATAATTGCGCTCTCACAGCTTAGTCGTGCGGTGGAGATGCGTGGTGGAAACAAGAGACCGCAGCTGAGCGACCTGCGGGAATCAGGAGCGATAGAGCAGGATGCCGACATTGTAATGTTTATCCACCGGCAGGACTACTATGGTCTTACCGAGGAGAATCCTGCAATGAAGGGGCTTACCGATATAATTATAGCAAAACACAGGAACGGTGCCGTTTGCGATGTGCAGATGAAATTCCGTCATGCAGAGGTTAAATTTGTGGATGTCAATGATCCTATTCTTAATATTGAATATGCCACAGGAGCCGGCGAAAAGGTTTTCGGTTCTAAAATGAACTCCGAAGAGTTCAAGGCCAACTCCGAATTTGATATGAGTTTTTAATGGATAATAAATTTAATATACTGTTCATTATTGTTTTATCTCTGTTTTACGGAGAGCTTCGTTCGCAGAACATGGAGTGTATTCCGGTGAAGAGTGTGGATGAGCAGACGCTCCCCTTTAAGAGTGGGGAGTATCTTTCGTATGTTATAAAATATAAATGGGGTGCGGTAAATACCGAGATAGGAGAGGCTTCGTTCTCAATTCAATCTTCGGGGAGTGGCTCCGATTCGTACTATATCGGGAAATTATCTGGAGGAACCGCAAAGTTCTACGATATGTTCTTTAAGGCAAGAGAGTATTACGAAGCTAAGTTTAGTAAGGAGAATCTTAAGCCTATCTACTTTCACAGAGATGTGAAGGAGGGTAAGTACAGCGTTAAAAACTGGATCGATTTCCTTCCTGGAAACAAAATAAAATCAAAAGTACAGAAAAACAACAGAAGCCCTAAGGATACATTGTTACAGGGACGTGATTGTTCATTTGATGTTGTATCCCTTTTCTATTTTGTCAGAAGTCTCGATTCCTCCGTATTGTTCAATAATGCTGAGAGATCAATATCAATTGTTATTGACGGAGAGATATATAATTTGGGATTCCGTTTTGCAAAGAGAGAGAATAAGAGAATTCCCGGTATGGGGCTGAGGAAGACTCTTAAATTTTCGGCAAAGGTAATTAAAGGGCAATTTTTTGCCGGGGATGAACAGCTTCATATATGGGTCTCGGATGATTCAAACCGAGTCCCTCTCTATTTTGAGAGTCCTGTTAAGGTTGGCCGTATAAGCGGTCGGCTGAGCAAATATTCCAATCTGAAATATTACAATAATATTCAAAATTTATACTGATTATGGCAGATGAGAGAATTGAGCACTCAGGTGTGATATTGTCGGTTGATCCGGATATTGTTACGGTCGAAATTATAAATAAGAGCGCATGCTCATCATGCTCTTCCAAATCTGCCTGTTTTTTGGGGGAGTCGGAATCTAAGGTGGTTCAGGTGGAAAACAGGGGCTATCACCTCTTTGAAGAGGGTGAGAGTGTTAATGTGGTACTCAAAAGATCCTTAGGATTCAAGGCTTTATGGCTTTCATATCTTGTGCCGTTAATAATTCTTGTTGTTATGTTGCTTTTAATGACTCAATTAGGCTTCAGCGAGCCGGTAGTGGGTCTTAGTATCGTCGGAGGCATAGCTGTTTACTATTTTGTAATCTATCTGCTTAGGGGAAAGCTAAAAAAAGAGTTTGTATTTACTATAGAAAAAATAAATAAATAATGACTACTACACTGATTTTTACAATTGTCAGCCTTACTTTGTTAGGCCTTTTGCTGGCTCTTGTATTATATATGGTTGCGAGGAAATTCTATGTGGAGGAGGATCCCAGAATTGACGATGTTGAAGCCATAATGCCAGGAGCAAATTGTGGTGGATGTGGATTTGCAGGTTGCAGGGCTTTTGCCGAGGGCTGCGTTAAATCGGACTCTCTCGATGGATTATTCTGCCCTGTAGGAGGGAATGATGTGATGAAAAAGGTTGCATCATACCTCGGTCGTGAAGTACAGGAGAAGATCCCTCAGACAGCAGTTGTGAGGTGTAACGGGAACTGCGACAGCAGACCGAAGATCAATCACTATGAAGGGTACTCCTCATGTGCTATTATGTCGGGATTTTATGCAGGTGATACTGCCTGCAAATATGGATGCCTGGGACACGGAGATTGCTGCGTTGTCTGTGAATTTGATGCTATTCACATGAATCCAAAGACGGGGCTTCCGGAGGTGGACGATGAGAAATGTACTGCTTGCGGTGCGTGTGTTAAGGCTTGCCCTAAATTTATAATCGAACTTAGAAACAAAGGTCCTAAAAACAGAAGAATATTTGTCTCTTGTATCAATAAAGATAAGGGAGGGGTTGCAAGAAAGGCTTGTGCTGTTGCCTGTATCGGATGTACCAAGTGTTATCAGGTGTGTCCTTTTGAGGCCATTACAATGGCTAATAATCTGGCTTATATAGACTACAATAAGTGTAAGCTTTGCCGTAAGTGTGTTGAGGTTTGTCCTACTCACGCCATTTGGGAGGTCAATTTCCCTGTGAGATTGCCTAAAAAGGAGAGCAGTGTTAGTGTTGAACAGTAAACTTAGGAGAGATGAGTAAAACATTTTCTATCGGAGGAATTCATCCGAACGACAAAAAAATATCGGTTAATGCTTCTATTGAGGACTTCCCTACGGTTCCTACTGCCGCTATCTCGATGCTTCAACATCTGGGTGCTCCGGCCGAACCGGTCGTAGAAAAGGGAAGCAGTGTCAAGACCGGACAGTTGATTGCAAAGGCATCAGGATTCATATCTGCAAATATTCACTCACCGTTTTCTGGGACAGTTCACTCAATCGAGATGATTCCCGATATCACCGGCAATCTGGTTCAGCACATTGTAATCAATGTTGAGGGCGACGAATGGGAGGAGAGTATCGACAGAAGCAGTGAGGTTAACAGTGAGATTAAGTTATCGGGAGAGCAGATTATTGCAAGAATTGCCGAGATGGGTATTGTAGGTCTTGGTGGAGCAGCATTCCCAACACATATAAAACTATCTCCTCCTCCGGGTAAAAAAGCGGATCTGCTTTTAGTAAACGGAGCGGAGTGCGAACCATATCTTACTTCCGATTACAGGATTATGATTGAGGAGCCCGAGCAGATTATTATTGGTATAAAGCTGATGATGAAGGCTCTTGGTGTATCAAAGGCATATCTTGGGATTGAAGAGAATAAGCCTCTTGCAATCAAGAGGATGAAGGAGTTGATCTCAATAAAATATAAGGAGATATCCGTTGTCTCTCTTAAGAAGAGATATCCTCAGGGTGGTGAAAAACAGCTTATTGATGCAATCACGGGCAGAAGGGTCCCATCAATGGGACTCCCGATAGATGTGGGCGTTGTAGTTCAGAATGTTGGAACTGCATTAGCTGTCTATGAGGCTTGCCAAAAGAATAAGCCGTTGATTGAGGGTGTAGTAACCGTTACCGGTACTTGCATGAAGGAGCAGCGTAATTTTCGATTGAGAATAGGTACGAGTTATGAGATGGTTCTTTCGCAAATCGGCGGAATACCTGGTGATGCAGTAAAACTTGTAAGTGGTGGTCCTATGATGGGCAAGGCTGTTGCCAGAATAGAGGCTACAACTACAAAAAGTTCATCTGCAATTCTTCTTCTCACTGAGGAGGAGACAAAGAGAAAGTCGGAAGGTAACTGCATAAGGTGCGCGAAGTGCGTGGATGTTTGTCCTATGGGACTTGAACCATATCTGTTGAATAGGCTTACTAGGGCGGGAAGAGTGGATGATCTGGAGAGCAATCTTGTACAGGATTGTATTGAGTGTGGAAGTTGTATGTATAGTTGTCCTGCAAATATTCCTTTACTTGATACAATAAGATGGTCGAAGGCTCAGGTTATCAAAATAATGAGGGGAAGACCCAAAAAGTAGTAACTGAAAATTGAAAAATAATATATGAAAAAACTTGTAGTTTCACCGGCACCGCATATTCACAGCGATGATACAACAAAAAAGCTGATGAGGGATGTTGTGATAGCGCTCTCTCCATCGTTGCTGGTCTCTATCTATTTCTTCGGTTTTTCGGCAATCAAACTGGCTCTTGTGGGAATTGTCTCGTGTATGCTTGTTGAATTTGTCATCCAGAAGTATATCACTAAAGAGAAGATTCTTATTGGTGATTACTCTGCTGTTGTAACCGGACTTCTTTTAGCTCTCAATCTGCCGCCAAACTCTCCATGGTGGATTGTATTTATAGGCTCGGTAGTAGCTATCGGTATTGCCAAAATGACATTTGGAGGAATTGGTCAGAACCTTTTCAATCCGGCGCTTGTGGGACGTGTATTCCTGCTGGTATCATTCCCGGTGATTATGACAGACTGGTCAATTCCCACATCATGGTTCAGGGAGGGTATCGATGCCTCTTCGGGAGCGACACCTCTCGGTCTTGTAAAGGAGGGGCTGGCACAGGGTTTGACTCTCAATGAAATATTCGCACAACACCACTTCACTTATAAACAGATGCTTTTTAGCAGAATCGGCGGTTCGGTGGGTGAGATATCTGCCTTTGCCCTGATTCTTGGCTTCTTTTATTTGATTATTAAAAAGGTGATTAGGCCGCATATTCCCCTTTCAATAATTGGTACAATTGTGGTAATGACCGGTATCTTCTGGTTGATCGATCCTGCTCATTATGCCGATCCGATATTCAATATTCTCACAGGAGGGATTCTTATTGGATCAATATTTATGGCGACAGATTATGTAACATCTCCTATGAGTACAAGGGGAATGATAGTATACGGGGCGGGAATTGGTATTATAACGGTTCTAATTCGTTACTTCGGTGCCTATCCAGAAGGGATCTCCTTTGCAATTCTGATTATGAATGCTGTTGTTCCGCTGATTAATATGTATTTTAAACCCGTAAGATTCGGGAGGGAGGTAAAGAATGGCTAAAGAGTCGACAATCAAAAATATGGCAATAACATTAACGGTTATCTGCCTTGTCTCTTCGGCAATTCTCGGAGGTGTTTACTCTATTACAAAGGATCCGATTGAGATGGCACAGGTTGCAAAGACAAACAGCGCTATTTCTAAAGTTGTACCAAAGTTTGATAATGATCCCTCTGCTGAACTTTTCAATATTGAGGTAGGAGGAAAGAGTTATAAGGTTTATCCGGCAAAAATGAGTGGGAATATTGTAGGATATGCAGTGGAATCATACACTTCTGCAGGTTTTGGGGGCAGGATTAATCTAATGGTTGGTTTTAATATTGATAGTACAATTGTGAATACTGCAGTTCTTTCGCATAATGAAACACCCGGACTTGGTGATAAAATGGTTGAGGGAAAAAGTGATTTCAGCGTGCAATTTAAGGGCAAAAATCCTGAAGATTTTAAAATATCGGTAAAAAAAGATGGTGGTGATGTTGATGCAATTACTGCTTCAACAATCTCCTCAAGAGCATTTTGCGATGCTGTTAATTCGGCATATAAAGTTTTTCTGGAGTGTACCAAACAGAATAAAAAGGAGTAGATTATGAATTTTTTGAAAGATATTTCAAAGGGGATAATAAAGGAGAATCCTACATTTGTGCTCATTCTGGGTATGTGCCCTACATTGGGCACAACGACCAGTGCTTTGAACGGAATGGGTATGGGTCTGGCAACAATGGTTGTTCTGACTCTGTCAAATATTGCAATCTCTCTTGTCTCCGGACAGATTCCTGGTAAAGTGAGAATTCCTTCATATATTGTTATAATTGCCGCCTTTGTGACAGTAGTACAGTTTGTTATGCAGGCATATGCGCCTGGATTATACTCTACACTCGGGCTATTCATACCTCTGATAGTCGTAAACTGTATTGTCCTGGGAAGGGCAGAGGCTTTTGCATCAAAAAATGGAGTACTCGATTCTGCTATCGATGGGATTGGGATAGGATTAGGTTTTACCGCTTCACTTACTGTCCTGGGATTTGTTCGTGAGCTTCTCGGAAGTGGATCTGTTTTTGGTATAAAACTTTTGGAGGGAGATGGAATGCTGGTATTTGTACTTGCTCCGGGTGCATTCATTGCTCTCGGTTATCTGATGGTCTTATTTAACAAGCTTAAATCTAGAATATTATAGATATGGAATATATTATTATAATTATATCGGCGGTATTTGTAAACAATATCCTACTTTCACAATTTCTAGGAGTATGCCCTTTCCTTGGGGTTTCAAATAAGGTCTCAACAGCAGCAGGAATGTCAGGAGCTGTAATATTTGTAATTGCGGTCTCAACCTTGGTTACATATCTTCTTCAGTACTATGTGCTTATACCTCTGGGGATTGAATTTATGCAGACTATCGCCTTTATTCTGGTAATCGCTGCTCTTGTTCAGATGGTGGAGATTATATTGAAGAAGATCAGCCCCTCTCTTTATCAGGCTCTGGGTATATTTCTCCCTCTTATCACCACAAACTGTGCTGTACTTGGTGTGGCTCTGATTGTTGTTACCAAGGAGTTTACATTCGGTGGAGAGGCGCATATGCTTAATCTGGCCGAAGCTATGGTATATGCAATTGCCAGTGCTGTTGGGTTCGGTGTTGCAATGGTTATTTTTGCCGGCTTAAGAGAACATCTCGATCTGGTAAATGTACCAAAAGTCTTTAAAGGTGCACCTATCGCCCTTATAACAGCAGGTATTCTGGCTCTTGCATTTATGGGATTTGCAGGTCTGGTCTAAACTTTGGCCATTTTTTAGTGTCTAAACATAAACTAAAAATAACTTTTATGTCATTTACAAAATCTATTTCTATTCTGGCAATAGGCTCACTGATGTTATTCAATACGGGTGAGTTGTCAGCCCAGAAAACCAAAAAAGGTCAGGCTACTCCTCCTCCTGCAGCTGCTCAGGCGAAGGATACGACCAAAAAAGCTCCGGAAAAGGGTCCGGTAGCAATTGAAAAATTTTTCAAATCGGATGTAAAACCGATGCCGGGAATGACTCCTGTTTATGTACAGGACAATAAGTTCTACCTGGAGATAAGCGATGATATTCTCAACAGGGATATTCTTATGGTATCCAGAATCTCAAAATCGGCTGCCGGTGTAAGAAGTGCATTTGACGGTTATGCAGGTGATGAGATCAACGAGTCTATGTTCCGTTTTGAGAAGGGCCCGAATAATAAAATTTTCCTGAGAGAGATATCCGTAAGAGAGAGATCTGCCGACAGTACAAAGGCTATGTACAGAGCGCTTGAGCGTTCAAGTCTTCAGGCTATTGTCGCTACTTTTGAGGTAAAGGCAATATCTGCCGATAAGAAAAAGAGCGTAATTGACATTACCGATCTTTTCGCCGGTGACTCTGAAATTTTCTTCTTTACAAAGCGTCATAAAACAACTTTTAAGCTGGGTAATATTCAGAAAGAGAGCTCTTTCATCTCTTCGGTAAAAACTTATCCTATTAATACTGAGATAAAAAGCGTTAAGACATATTCAAGAACAGATGCAGGAACTGCTACCTATGAAATAAACTGCTCATTTGTAATGCTTCCTGAAAAACCAATGGTTGCTCGTTTCCACGACGACAGAGTTGGATATTTTGCTAACAGATATGTAGATTATGATCTTAATCCACAGGGTGTTAAAGAGGTTGAGTACATCACCAGATTCCGTCTCGAACCTAAACCGGAAGATGTTGAAAAGTATATGAGGGGTGAGCTTGTTGAGCCTGCAAAACCTATTGTTTACTACATAGATCCTGCTACTCCTAAAGAGTGGGTGCCATATCTTATTCAGGGTGTAAATGACTGGGAACCAGTTTTTAGAAAGGCTGGTTTCAAAAATGCTATCGTAGGAAAAGTTGCTCCAACTCCTGAAGAGGATCCAACATGGTCACTTGATGATGCCAGATATTGTGCTATTGTATATAAACCATCCGATGTTGCAAATGCCAGCGGTCCTCACGTAAGTGACCCTCGTTCAGGCGAAATTATTGAGAGCCACGTAAACTGGTATCATAATGTAATGTCATTAGTTCGTAACTGGTATATGCTTCAGGCTGGACCTTCCGATCCTGGTGCAAGAAAAATGATTTTTGACACAGAGCTTATGGGTCAGCTTGTCAGATTTGTCTCTTCTCACGAAATCGGTCACACACTTGGTCTTAGACACAATTTCGGTGGAACAGCTTTCTATACTGTAGAGCAGTTAAGGGATCCTAAGTTCCTTAAGGAGAATGGTCATACAACTACAATTATGGATTACTCCAGATTTAACTATGTTGCACAACCGGAGGATAATATCCCTAGAGAGCTTCTATTCCCAAGAATAGGTCACTACGATGAGTGGGCTATCGAGTGGGGTTACAGACGTTTTATGGATATCAACGATCCTGTTAAAGAGCTTCCAAAAGTTAATAAATGGATCATTGAAAAGACTAAAGACAGAAGATACTGGTTTGGTACTGAAACAAGCTCAAATGACCCTAGACTTCAATCTGAAGATCTTGGTGACAACCAAATGAAGGCAAATGAACTTGGTATCAAAAACCTCAAATATGTAATGAACAATCTTGCAGAATGGACAAAAGTACCTAACGAAGATTATTCAAATCTCAAGACAATGCATAGTGAGGTTAATGGTCAGTTCCGCAGATATGTAGGCCATGTGGCTAAATGGATCGGCGGTGTTTATGAGGAGCCTAAAATGGTAGAGGAGCCAGGTGCTATTTATACATATGTTGAGAAAGAGAAACAACAGGAGGCTATGGCATTCCTTAAGAAGAATCTCTTCACTCCTCCTGTATGGCTTGTACCTGAAGATATTATGAATAAGACAAACTCTTTCCCTGCTATGTTCATGGAGAGGGCCTATACTACAGCGCTATCATCTATTCTCAGCAAAAGAGTGTTCCTTAACCTTACTACTGCCGAAGCAAAATTTGGTTCTGTAAAAACCTACACAGTATCTAATCTCTTCAACGATTTGAACTCATCGGTGTGGGCTAATCTGACAACAGGACAATCAATTGATGCTAACAAAAGGGTACTCCAGAAGGTTTATATCACTCAACTTTGTGATACATACACAGGTGCGGCTTTCGCCGGAAGAATGGGTATGGAGGCAAAACCGGATTCAAATCCTAAAGATAATTATGATGCTACTGCACTCGTATATTATCATATGAAGGATCTGCTTAAGAAGATGAAAGCTTTCCAGACATCTGACCTTAATATGAAGGCTCACTACGATTATCTGATTCGCTACATTGAAAAGACTCTTGACAAATAGTTGAGTCTTATAACTAATAGGAAGGCTAACCAATAAAAGGGTTAGCCTTTTTTTTGTTTATACAGCTCCCAGAGCACTACACCGGCTGCAACTGATACGTTTAGGGAGTGTTTTGTGCCGGATTGAGGAATTTCAACTATTTCATCGCTCATGTTGACGATCTCTTGTGAAACTCCCTTTACTTCGTTGCCAAAAACGATTGCTATTTTATTATATTTATCGGCTCTGAAATCGCCTAACATAGTTGAGTTCTCAGTCTGCTCAACACTGATTATTGAATATCCGCTATCTTTTAAACTTTTGACAGCATCGGTTGTTTCATTGAAATAGCTCCATTTGACTGTATTTTCTGCCCCAAGTGCTGTTTTGTGTATTTCGGCAGAGGGGGGTGTCGAACTTATACCGCATAAAAATATCTCCGATACAGAGAATGCGTCGGAGGAGCGGAAGAGAGACCCTATGTTGTGCCTGCTCCTGACATTGTCCAGCACCACAATTACAGGGATCTTACCTGCGCTGTGGTACTCATCGGCACTGCATCTGCCTAATTCACTGTTTAGAAGTTTGCGGAAGCGCCCAAGATTATCGTTCATTTTGCGGTAATTTAATTGGCAAAATTACAAAAATGGATTAACTTTAATTGACAAACTATAACATTAGCTATGGAAAAGGTTAAAATTACACTTATCCCAAACGGACCTGCCAAAATTGAGGGTTCCGTTAAATTTGTTCACCCCGATGGTAAGGAGGAGAGCAAAGAGAGCAGCTATATTTGCCGCTGTGGTAAATCCAAGAACTATCCTTGGTGTGACGGATCGCACAGAGGGTAGTACCTCTTCGATTCTACCCGCCATTCTTGAGAATATGTTATGCAGGTATAGCAATAGCGCCATACCTGCATTTTTTTAATTTAACATTTCCCGATTTTTCCTGTCAAAAAGAGACCGGTATTTTCGGTCTGTTAAGAATCAAATTAATTTCCATTATGAAAAAATTTCAGAAATATCTCTCCTATGTGCTTATTGCTGTCGTTACAGCTGCTGCAGTACTTCTATTTAACTCCAAAAGCGGTGAACCAACAATGAACGGTGGTGCAGATGGAAAGGGCTCTGCAAATAAGGGTGCAGATGTTGCTAGTCAGGATAAAGCTAAGGGGGGCCAGGGTAGAGGAGGTGCTCAGGGAAGAACTCTTCCTGTCTCTTTTTATATTGCGGATTATGAGGTTAATACAGGGGGGCTTCTTGGACTTGGCTCACTTGTTGCCAAAGAGAGGGTAGATTTGGTTAGTGAGGTCTCCGGACGTGTAGTTGATATTAAATTCAGAGAGGGTGAGTTTGTAAGGAGGGGATCGATCCTCGTGAAGCTTAATGACGATGAGCTGCAGGCTCAGCTTAAACGTGCAAATTTCCAGTATGGATTACTCAGAGAGAAGCTCGAAAGACAAAAGATTCTATTAAATAAAGATGCAGTGAGCCGTGAAGATTTCGATCAGGTTCAGACTGAATATAATGTACTGGCTCAGGATATTGAGCAGCTTAAATCAAAAATTGAGAAGTGCGAGGTAAGGGCACCTTTCGACGGTGTTTTAGGTTTCAGAGGAGTCAGCTTGGGTGCATATTTGGTACCCAACTCAAAAATAACGACACTGGTTGATATAAAAAATATGGTTATCGAATTTTCAATCCCTGAAAAATATGCAACCAGCAAGCTTATTGGAACTATTGCCAAATTTACAGTTCAAGGATCTACAAAGGAGTATAATGCAAGAGTTTACGCTATGGATCCAGAGCTGGATGTAAAAACAAGATCAATAAAGTTCAGAGCTAGCTATACCAATAGCGACGGAACTCTAAAACCCGGAATGTCGGCAAAGGTTATGCTTGCAACCGGACAAAATTCGAGAAGCATTTATGTACCGAATGAGTCTGTAACATCTGATATCACCGGAAAGGTGGTTTGGGTAATTAAAAATGGAAAGGCCGAAAGTAGAATTGTACAGACAGGAACTCGTACAACCGATAAGATCGAGGTGCTGGCTGGAATCGAAAAGGGAGACACAGTCGCTACTACAGGACTTATGCAGATAAGGCCTGGAATGCAGCTTAAACCAGTATCAAAACAATAAGTTATTTGCTATGAACATTTCTACTGTTACCATAAACAGACCGGTGCTCTCGACAGTGTTGAGTCTGATGATATTGATTTTTGGTGCTATCGGATATACCTATCTTGGAGTTAGAGACTATCCCAGTGTGGATAATCCTGTAATATCTGTTCGCTGCTCTTTTCCGGGAGCCAATGCAGATGTAATTGAGACACAGATAACAGAACCACTTGAGGCCGCTGTAAATGGAATTCCGGGAATTCGCTCAATTTCAAGTACAAGCAGGGATGGGTCAAGCTCGATTACTATTGAGTTTAATCTTGAAGTTGATCTTGAAACTGCGGCAAATGACGTTCGTGACAAGGTCTCGGGAGCAATGAGCCGTCTCCCTCAGGATGTCGATCCTCCTGTGGTTGAGAAGTCGGATGCCGATGCTCAGCCTATCTATACAGTGACTCTTCAAAGCGACAAGAGATCGATTATTGATTTAAGCGAATATGCAGAGGTTAACTTTAAGGAGAGGTTACAGACAATCAGTGGTGTTAGTAGCGTTGGAGTATGGGGCTCAAAGAGATATTCGATCCGAATGAAAATGGATCCTGTTCTTCTTGCAGCATATGGCATAACTCCGCTTGATGTTAGACAGGCAGTATCTCGGGAGAATATAGAGCTCCCTTCGGGAACAATCGAAGGACGATCTATGGAGCTTACTATAAGGACTCTGGGAAGGCTACAAACTCTGGATGACTTCAATAACCTTATTATTATCAAAAACGGAGATAGAATAGTCCGTTTTTCGGATATAGGTGAAGCTGTAATTGATGCAGAAAATACCAGAACCATTCTTAAAAGGGATGGAATTCCAATGGTTGCCTGTTCAATTATTCCTCAACCGGGAGCAAATTATATCAGTATTGTTGATGAGACAAAAAAGGCTGTGGAAGAGCTTCAAAAAAGTCTTCCAGAGGATATAAAAGTTGGAGTTGGATTTGATAATACCACATTTATCAGGGATTCGATAAGCGAAGTTAAAAAGACGATAATTGAGGCATTTATTCTGGTTCTTGTTATTATATTCTTGTTCCTGAGAAGTTTCCGTACTACTCTTATTCCTATTCTTGCTATTCCGATCTCGCTGATTGGGGCTTTTTTTATAATGTATATTGCCGGATTTTCAATTAATATTCTTACCCTTTTAGCCGTTGTTCTCTCTATTGGATTGGTGGTGGATGATGCAATTGTAGTAATGGAGAATATCTACTCAAAAATTGAGAAGGGGATGGATCCAAAAGAGGCGAGTATTGAGGGGTCAAGGGAGATCTTTTTTGCTATCATAGCGACTACCATAACATTGGTTGCGGTATTTATGCCTATTGTATTCCTGCAGGGTGTTACCGGGAGACTCTTTAGGGAGTTCTCTCTAGTTATAGCGGGTTCGGTACTTATATCGGCATTTGTAGCCCTGACATTCACTCCGATGCTTTGCAGCAAGCTTCTCTCCCAAAAAGAGCATGGTAAATTTTATAAAAAGAGCGAGCCTTTTTTTGAAGGAATGATCAGCGGGTACAAAAGTTGGCTTGAGACTTTTATGAGACGCAAATGGATTGCTCTTGTTGTGCTGGGGTTGTCTATAGTATTCATCGCAATTCTCTGGTTATCGATTCCTTCGGAGATGGCTCCGCTGGAAGACCGATCTACAATTCAAATCTCCAGCACAGCGCAGGAGGGTGCTACATTCGATTATATGTTGAAGTATTCCGACAATCTTTATGATTTGTTGGAGAATGAGATTCCGGAAAAAAGGATGGTTATGCAGATGGTAGGTATGGGATCAAGAAACAGAGCAAATATGACCATCACCCTCGAAGATATTGATAAGCGTGAAAGATCTCAGCAGGAGATTGCCGACGCACTTTCTCCTGTGGCTGCAAAAATGACCGGTGCACGTACATTTGTGACACAACAGCAGACTTTCGGAGGTAGAAGGGGTGGTCTGCCGGTTCAATATGTGATACAGGCCAGAGATATAGACTCTCTTAAGGCTATTCTTCCGCTATTTATGGACTCAGTTTCAAAGAGCCCGGTTTTCTCAAATTCCGATATTAATCTGCGCTTTACAAAACCTGAGCTTAGAGTATCCATAGACAGGGATAAGGCCTCGATGATGGGGGTTTCTATTCAGAATATTGCTCAGACACTACAGCTTTCTATGAGTGAACAGAGGATAGGCTATTTTATCAGGAACGGAAAGCAGTATCAGATAATGAGCCAGATTGAGCAAAATATGAGAAACAAACCGCTGGATCTTGCATCGGTCTATGTGAGGAGCGATATTGGAGAGTTGATACAGCTGGATAACCTGATTAAAATGGAAGAGAGCAGTGCTCCTCCATCACTTTTCCGGTATAACAGGTTCGTGGCAGCTACAGTCTCTGCCGGTCTTGCAAAAGGTTACACATTAGGGCAGGGTATTGAAGAGATGGATAGAATATCAAGAAAGGTGCTGAACCCGGATAACTTCAGTACTACTCTTTCCGGTCAATCAAAAGATTTTGTGGAGAGTACTTCCAGCCTGATGTTTGCATTCCTCCTGGCACTCGTTCTCATATATCTGGTACTTGCAGCTCAGTTTGAGAGTTTTAGAGACCCGTTGATTATTATGTTCACGGTTCCGCTTGCTCTTATCGGGGCACTGCTCTCGATTTCGGCAGCTGGTGTGACAATGAATATTTTCAGTCAGATCGGCCTGATCATGTTGATTGGTCTGGTTTCCAAAAACGGTATCCTTATTGTTGAGTTCGCAAATCAGAGAAGAGAGGCGGGTCTCTCAAAGGCTGAGGCGATACTTGAGGCATCTGCTTCACGATTGAGGCCTATTCTCATGACAAGTCTGGCAACAATTCTGGGGATTTTGCCGATGGTCTACTCCACAGGTGCCGGCGCGGAGAGTAGGGTAGCAATGGGTGTCTCTGTTGCTGGAGGCTTACTGGTATCTACATTCTTCACTCTATTTATAATACCGGCGATGTATTCATATATCTCAGAAAACAAATGATTAATCCTTATGAAAAAATATATCACAGCAATATTAGCTTTTATAGTTTTCAATAGTGTCAATGCTCAGAGCATCTCTTTGCAGGAGTGTATCTCAAGGGCGATAGAGGCTAATTACTCCATTAAAATTGCAAGAAATGATCTTGAGATTGCGAAGAATAATGTGAGCCTGGCTCCTTTTCTGCCAACGGTCTCTCTTGGAGCGAGGCAGTTAAAGTATAATTATGATTATAAAACGTATAACGAATCGGGAGAGAAATCAAAATCATCTTCCGACTACAATACTCTATCAACTAATGCAACTCTTAACTGGACGCTTTTCGACGGATTCTCAATGTTCGCGGAGAGATCCAGGCTTGAGGAGCTTTTATCTCAGGGGGAGTTAAAATTCAGGGCTTCCGTTGAGACGCTGGTACAACAAATTTCTCAGCAATTTTTCCTGATTATCTCTCTGCAAAATCAGGTTAAATTGTTTCAGGAGCTCGTAGCTGTCTCGGAGGAGAGGTACAACCAGGCCTTGACCAGATATAAGATTGGTAAGGACTCCGGTCTTGAGTCCAAACAGGCTAAAATTTATCTTAACAGTGACTCATCTAAGTTAATTATTCAACAGGAGAGTGTTAAAAACGCCTATATAAAGCTATTCGAGATGATGAATATGCCGCTGGACTCAAAAATAGTGATTAATGATACTATTATTCCGGAAGCAAAACTAGAATTTGATTCATTACTCAAAAGGGCTTTGGAGAATAATACATCTATACAGATGGTGAAATCGGGGCAGAAGATCTCCGATATAAATCTTAAACTTGCAAAATCGGAGCGTTATCCTGTATTGGGTTTTTCGGCAGTATACAACTATAATCTGACTCAAAGTACTCTTTATAGGAGGGGTTATAATGAAACTACAGGACCCTATATGGGCTTCTCAATCTCTCTTCCGATATTCTCCGGTTTTGAAACCAACCGAAAAATTACAAATGCAAAAATTGAGAAACAAAACTCAGTTCTGGAGTATGACCAGTTTAAACAGAGCCTTGAAGTTGACCTCAGGCAGGAGTATAACACATATGTTAATAATCTGCTTTTAATAGATTTTGAGATTGAGAGCAAGGAGGCAGCTTACTTGAACCTGGATGCGGCGATTGAAAAATATCGTATCGGAAGTCTTTCCGGGATTGAGTTTCGGGATTTTCAGACATCTTATCTGGATGCATCGGTTAGGAAAATCAGTGCGCTATATCAGGCCAAGATTTCGGAAATTACCCTGCATCTTCTTGCAGGAGACCTCTTTACGAACTAGGTGCTATTTTTGGCCCGCAATAGATTTGGCAAGCTCAAACAGATCTCTTTCGGGCCAGAAACTTACCTGTTTTATCTCTTTTTTGAAAAATCTGTCTATCATTTTTGAAAAATCAGAACCCTTCCATGAGCTTGTATTCGTTATAAAGACCCAGGTATAACCGTCGGTCTGGTGGCGGAGCATAGCACTTGTTCCGGATAGAGTTCCTGTCCTAACCCAGTCACCATCCTTATATGTCTTTGCCCAACCTATAGGAAGTTTCCCCGGACCGCTTGATACCATTGTTTCGATACTCTCCGGAGTGAGGATATCTTTAACATTGGGGTGATTGTCGATAGAGGCTACAAATTTTAGCAGCTCAGTGGGAGAGGCTACCCAGCCTCCCGCTCCATACAGACCCTCAATATTACTTCCCCCGTAACAGCGATGCACCATTCTTCCCGATCCGTCAAAAGATTCAACCAGTTCCTGATCATCAGGTTCATAGTATTTTACCTCGTTGGGATATCTCTCTTCATAGCTGTTTTTTGCAAGATGTATGTCAAAACATCCGGCTGGATTGAGAATGCTGTCTTTTATGTATTGTTCGTAAGATTGCCCGGTAACTTTTTCAATGATTTCGCTCAGGATCAGATATCCAAGGTTAGAATATTTAGTGCCGCTCCCAGGATTGTACCCCAGTTTTTTTGTTATCGCAAATGAAATAATCTGTTCTTTGGAGGGTACTGAGTCTATTCCAAGTTTTTTAGAAATCTCAAGAGTTGAAAACATAGGGTCTCCATATCTTCGTGTAAAACCGGCCTGATGTCTTAACAGATTTTCAACAGTGATGTTTTTGATCCTTTGGTCCCTTATGTCGCTGAAGTCTTTAGAGTTTAACACTCCATCGGACCCAAATACTCTGGAGGATAGGGATAGCTTCCCCTGCTCAATAAGCTTCATTACAGTTGCCGCAGTAATGAGTTTGGATACCGATGCAATTCTGAAAATATGCTTCACATCGGTTCTTACTCCCCGCTCCTCATCGGCCCATCCATAACCCTTTGCATATATCAGTTTCTCATCCTTTAGTATAGCTATTGAGGCACCTTTAATTCTCCAGGTCTTGAGAAATTGCTCGATTTTTCTGTCAAGTTTGGCAGTCTCGGGTATGTCTGAGTTATTATTTGTGAGCAGATGATTTATAGATTCCGGAAAGATCTCCTCATTATCTATTATCTCTGTTGATTCTTGACGGTCAGGAGTTTTAAAGGGGTAAAATATAACTGATACAGCTACAAGTGCAATAAAAAAGAGGGAGGGAAATATATATTTACCGTGGAATTTCATACCCGGTTTTTTTACAAATATCGTGCTGTGATTAGCGCTGGATTCTATTTTTTATTTCAAAAATATGATTAAAGGACTCCTTGTATGACTCGGAAATAGGAATAAGTATTTTGTTAAATACTATGCGGTTTTTTTCTATTGTTTTTATCTTTTCAATATTTACTATAAATGACTTGTGAACACGTACGAACTTATCAGATGGGAGGGTCAGCTGTGCACTTTTTAGACTCATCAGAGACATTACCTCTCCTCCGGATTCCAGTATAAAGTGGACATAGTCTTTATCTGCCTCCACATATAGGATATTATCAATATCAATTCTTACTAATTTATAGTCCGATTTAACAAATATTGAATCGGCATACCCCTCTTTTTCGAACCATCGTTTAGCCTTTCCTGATGACTTCAGGAAATCTATATAACTTACCGGTTTTAGAAGGTAATCAAGCGCCTCGACCTTATATCCTTCAATTGCATATTGTTCGAAAGCGGTTATAAATATTATTTTTACCGATTGCCCGACCACTCTTGATAGCTCCATCCCGTTAAGCTGAGGCATCTGGATGTCAAGGAAGATAAGATCTACATCGCCCTTGCCGACTCTCTCCATTGCCTCTATGGCATTCGGATAACTTCCGGCAAACTCGAGGTATGGGGTCTGTTTTACATAACCTTCGATAAGGCTTCTTGCAAGCGGTTCGTCATCAACAACTATACTCCTGATTTTCATTATATCTGTTTTGAATTTACAGCCTATGTATTAATTACAAGCCTTGCGACAAACATCTCCTCCACTACACCATATGTGAGAGTGTGTGAGCCGGGGTATATTAGTGACAATCTTTTACGAAGATTCTCCAGCCCTATTCCCGAACCACTCCTGTCGGTGTCGCTCTTGGGAAAGTAGCTGTTTGTAATCTCGCATATAACAGAGACTCTGCTGTCGGAACTCATCTCGGTATGAATATCAATTGATATTTCCGATTTCTCAGTTGAGCAGATTCCGTGTTTGAAGGCATTTTCGGTCAATGTCATAAAAAGTAACGGAGCGATGGTAACAGTATATTCGGGCTCTTCAATCCTAACATTCAGCTTAACACTCTCGTGCATCCTTAAACTCATAAGATCGATGTAGCTTCTCATAAAATTTAACTCTTTACTAAGTGGGATCTTCTCATCGTTATTATCGTAAAGTATATATCTGAGCAGATTACTTAATCCGTGTACAGATGCCTGTGCCATCGTAGGATTTATGGCTATCAGAGAGTAAATATTATTAAGAGTATTAAACAGAAAGTGAGGATTGAGCTGATTTTTCAGGTTGAGTAATTCAGCTTCGCTCTTCTCCTTCTCAAGCTCTCTTCTCTCGTTTTCAGTTTTGTAAAGATTTGCGGTCACCTTGATTGCAGCACTCAATGCAGCTATAAATGACACCATAAGAAGGTCCTTCAGTATTATAAAGCTCATTGGAGGAGGCCCGCCGTATCTTCCGCCACTCTCTTTTGCAACAGATAAAAGTGCCCCGAAAATCTCCATCCAGAAAGACTGAAATAGGTTTACCAGAGCTACCAGCAAAATATTTGATAAAATAAAAAGTGCGACTCTCCTTTTAAAAAGCAGATTGTTTACCAGAACAAAGTAATTAAGGTAAAATACAATTATTTGTGAAAGGGGAGCCCCTACAAAAACCACATATTGAGCAAAACTTATCTGCCTGTCAGTAAAGCTTGAGAACATAAGCGGGGAGCTTAGAAACAGCCCCCACGCAATTATGTGTATTATAATATTTACAAGCTCTTTGTTTTTAAAGTTTTTCATATCTACGAAGATACAAATTTATTCATATCGTATTGCTTCAATCGGATCGAGAGAAGATGCCTTCTTTGCAGGGTACCACCCGAAAAATATTCCGGTAGCGGTGCAGACAAGGAACGAAAGAATTACTGAATATAACTGAACATAAACCGGCCAGCCTGCAACCACTTTTATTAACTGAGAAGTTCCCACACCGAGTATTACCCCGATTACTCCTCCGGTAATACTTATTATGACAGCCTCAATCAAAAACTGAAGCATTATATGGCTCCCTTTTGCTCCGATAGACATTCTCAACCCTATCTCTCGTGTCCTCTCAGTTACCGATACAAACATTATATTCATAATACCGATTCCTCCCACCAGAAGAGATATTCCGGCAATACTTGCCAGAAGGATTGTCAGGAGCGATGTTGTGGTGTTCATCATTTTGCTGATCTCCTCCTGAGATCTTACTGTAAAGTCATCTTCATCACTCTCCCGAAGCTGATGGTTCTCTCTCAAAATTGTCTTGATCTGCTCAATTGCGGATTGTGTCAGATTCTCCTCTCTGGCCGATGCTGTAATACCGTTAATATGAGTGATTGCAAGGACTCTCTTTTGAATTGTGGTGTATGGGGCAAGAATGAGATCATCCTGATCCATCCCCATGGAGTTATACCCCTTCTCTTTAAGGATTCCTATAATCTTGAATGGGATTTTATTAAATCTTATAACCTGACCGACAGGCTCCTCTCCGTTTGTGAAAAGGTTCTCCGCCACAGTCTTGCCTATTACACAAACCTTTGTGGCGCGCTGTATATCAGACTCTCCAAACATATCCCCCTCCTCTATACTGAGTTTTCTGATCTCCAGATACTCCTCATTAACACCATATACAGTGGTTGGTGCATTGTTTGATCCGAATATTGTTTGTCCGTTGCTGTTTACAACGGGGGTAATATGTGAGATCTCTGCAACACTTGCTTTTACAGATTCATAATCCTCCATTTTAAGCGATTGCATAGATGAAGCGCTCTGCCTTACTCCCCCAAACATGTCACCTCCTGGCTGAATCATAATCATATTTGAGCCCATCTCAGCTATCTGCTCATTGATACTTCTCTTGGATCCCTGACCTATTGCCAGCATTGCAATAACCGATGCAACCCCTATAATTATGCCGAGCATAGTTAAAAAGCCTCTTAACTTGTTGTTGAGTAGTGCTTTTAAAGAAATTTTTATTAAATTACTGTAATTCATTTCGGATGGTTTAAATTTTTTCTTCCGGAGGAAGCGTGTCAAGAACATCTTTTGCCGATTCAATCTTGTAGTTGACTGAATCTTCTACAATTTTACCGTCTCTCAGTACAATCTTTCTGCTGCAGAAGTGGGCAATTTCGGGATTATGTGTTACGAATATTATTGTTCTGCCCTCCTTGTGCAACTTCTGAAAGAGCGATAATATCTCATATGAGGTTCTGGTATCGAGGTTGCCGGTTGCTTCGTCGGCCAGAATAAGGAGCGGATCATTCACAAGGGCTCTTGCAATTGCAACCCTCTGCTGCTGCCCGCCAGACAAATACCCAGACTGGCGGTTCCGGAATTCAGAGAGCATAGGGAAGAGATTATAGACTTCCTCAATGCCTCGACGGATGT
>OFJB01000098.1_pt1 | contig 52141 bp, 42 predicted proteins | sample 1775081 | NCBI WGS metagenome assembly OFJB01 (sample SAMN08195771, study PRJEB24354) | sludge metagenome | isolation source: initial sludge from phenol fed wastewater aerobic bioreactor | place: India: Nagpur | collected 2016-06-05
CGGTCGCATTCGCAACCGGCCTTGTCGGCGGCGGCGGCAGCCGGGGTCCAGTAGCCGGTGCGCCAGCAGAGGCCGAAACCGCTCTTGGCGACGACGTCGCGCTGGTCGATGACATAGACACGTTCCTGGGCGACAGCCGAGAAACCGATACCCGCGAGCAGGGCAACAGCGATGGATTTCTTAACGAGGTTCATGATTTTCCCGAGGAAAAGTTGTTGTTAGGAGGTACGGGACATTCTATTACGAATCGTCACCAAGGCGCCAAGCGGGAAGCACCGGACAAAGCGACTTGACGCGATATCATGGCATTCTTGCAACGCTGCGGTCGCCCCGCCAACTGCCTTTGCTCAAATCGCTGACCCAACTGCTCCGTCGCCTGCGTCCGCGCGCCGCCGCTGCCGACCAACGCCTGCTCGATACCCTGGCGGCGTTCCGCAACGAACAGGCCGACGAACTCAGCCTGCTGCGCCGCCTGATCGCCGCGCTGCGCCCGGCGCATGCCGGCGACGAAGGGACACCGGCGCGCTACGCGCTGCTCCTCGAATGCCTCGAACAGGACGCCACGCTCGCCGCCGCCTTCCGTCACCACGTCCTCACCTTCATCGGCAGCCGCCGGCTGCTGACCTTCTTCACCGACAGCGGCATCCTGCCCGGCACCGGCTTCTTCTCCGAATGGTGGCGCATCCTCGGCAACCGGCTGCTGCCGGAGGCGCCGGACGAACGGCGGATGCGCGATTGCCTGCAACTGATCTTCGAACGGCGCGACGACTGGCGCTGGCTGGAAGCCATCCCGGCACCGCTGGCGCAGCGCTTCTGGACGGTGCTGGCGCCGGCCGAGGATTTCCGCGACCTCGACCGGCGCGGCGTCCAGGAACAGATGCTCGACGCCATCCTGCTCCTCGCCCACCGCGTCAGCGGCCTCGGCGTCGAGGACGAGCTGATGCGCGCCTCGCCCAACCTTGACGACGACGCGCCGCGCTTCATCGCCCTTTCGGCGGAAGCGCTGGACTTCGTCAGCGCCTTCCGCGCCGGCCTCGACGGCGACGCCGAGCGTTTCGACAAGGGCGACCAGTTGCAGGTCATCGTCGACCAGTGCCAGGACACCCTGAAGCGCATCCGCAAGCGAGCGCTCACCATCGGCACCAGCCTGCATCTTTCCTACCTGCTGACGCGCGGCGAGCAAAGCCTGCAGCGGCTGGCCGAGCTGGTTGCCATCCTCACCGCCGGCCTGCGCCAGGTGCCGCACGAACAGGCGATCAGCCAGTGGGCGGTCTTCGCACGCGCCGTCTTCCTCGCCGAAAACCGCCGCCACAGCCTGCGCCACTACCTCGGCCAACTGTCCGGCGTGCTTGCCGTACGCGTCACCGAGAACGCCGCCCGCTCCGGCGAGCATTACATCTGCGACACGCCGGCCGACTACCGCAAGATGTGGCGTTCGGCGGCCGGCGCCGGCGTCCTGATCGGCGTCATGGCGCTGCTCAAGATCAAGGCGGCGACGCTGCATGCCCCGCCCTTCGTCGAGGCTTTCCTGTTCAGCATGATCTACGGGCTCGGCTTCGTGCTCATCTTCCTGCTCGGCTTCACCGTCGCCACCAAGCAGCCGGCGATGACCGCGCAGACGCTGGCCGGCCTGCTCGGCGAACTGAAACCGAACCGCAGCGCCGAACTCGAACGCGTCGCCGACGTCGCCGCCGCGGTCAGCCGCAGCCAGTTGGCGGCGATCTTCGGCAACGTCGTGGTCGCTTTCCCGGTCGCCCTGCTGGTCGGCCTCGCCTTCACCCTGCTCGGCGGCGAGGCGGTCGGCCCGGACAAGGCGGTGCACCTGCTGGGCGACCTCGACCCGCTGTCGTGGGCAATCCCGCACGCCGCCATCGCCGGCTTCTACCTTTTCCTGTCCGGGCTGATCAGCGGCTACTTCGATAACCGCGCCGCCTACGCCGACATCGGCCGCCGCATCGGCCACCTGCGCTGGCTGCGCGCCCTCGCCGGGCGCGCCCGCGCCGAGCGCATCGGCTGTTACATCGAGGATCGCCTGGGCGGCATCATGGGGAATTTCCTGTTCGGCTGCATGCTCGGCTCGACCGGCATGCTCGGCGCCATGCTCGGCCTGCCGCTCGACATCCGCCACATCGCCTTCTCCTCGGCCAACCTCGGCTACGCGCTGGGCGGCCTCGATTACGCGATCGCCTGGCAGGCGTTGCTGCTCGGCGTCCTCGGCGTCGCCCTGATCGGCCTCACCAACCTCGGCGTCAGCTTCGCGCTGGCGCTGCGCACGGCGATGCGCGCGCGGCGCATCGAGTTCGCCCACTGGGGGCCGCTGCTCGGCGCCATCGGCCGCCGCCTGCGCCGCCAGCCGGGCAGCTTCCTGCGCCCGCCGCGGCCACCCGCCGCCTGACGATGCGGCGCCGCGCCGGCCTGCCTGCCCTGCTCCTCTGCTGCGCGCTGCCCGCCGCCGCGCAGTGGCGGGTCGAAGCGCCCGACGGGCTGGCCGGCCGCATCTCGCCCTTCCTCACCGAACACACCGGGCGCCAGGGGGCTCGCGCGCTGGGCGAGGAAATCCTCGCCACCGAAGGTTATTTCACGCCGCAGATCGAAATCGCCGACGGCGATGCCGGGCTGACGCTGAAGATCGACCCCGGCCCGCGCACCCGCATCGCCGAAGTCGACCTCGCCATCGCCGGCCCGCTCGACCCGGCGCGCCGCGAGGCGCTGCTTGCCGGCTGGCGGCTGCCGGTCGGCCAGCCCTTCCGTCAGGCCGACTGGAACGACGCCAAGCAGCAGGTGCTGGCCGAACTGCTCGCCGTCGAACACGCCGCCGCCCGCCTCGACGACAGCGCGGCGACGATCGACGCCGCAACGCAGCGGGCGACGCTGCGCGCCCATTACGATGCCGGCCCGCGCTACCGCTACGGCGAACTGCGCATCAATGGCCTGCACCGCTTCCCGCCCGAACTGGTCGCCCGCTACAACCGCCAGGTGCGGGCCGGGCGACCTTACCGCGCCGAGGACCTGCACCTGCTCGCCAGCCAGTTGCAGGCGACGCCCTACTTCGCCAGCGCCCGCGCCGAACTCGACCTGGATGCCGCCAGTGTCGACGCCGACGGCAACGCGACGGTCCCGGTCGACCTGCGGCTGCGCGAACGCCCCGGTCACCGCGCCGGTTTCGGCGCCGGCTTCAGTTCGAACACCGGCGCCCGCGTCGAGGCCAACTACCAGACGCCGAACTTCCTCAACCAGGCCTGGGAATTCACCGGCGGCCTGCGTCTCGAACAGAAGCGGCAGACCCTCTACGGCGACGTCTTCCTGCCGCCGGACGCCAGCCAGCGCCGGCACGGTTTCGGCTTCGCGCAGGAAACCAGCGACATCGAGGACCTGCGCACCGAACGTCATGCTTTCGGCGTGCAGAGCATCCAGCAGCGCGGCAGCGTCGAGCAGCGGCTGTCGCTCAACTGGCAGCGCGAGCGGCGCTCGCCGGACGGCGCCGACAGCGTCACCAGCCGGGCGCTGGTCGCCAACGCCACGTGGACCTGGCGCGCCGTCGACAACCCGCTCGACCCGCGCGCCGGCCTGGTAGTCCAGTTGAGCCTCGGCGGTGCCGCCCGTGCCCTGCTTTCCGACGCCAATTTCGTGCGCACCCACGGTCGCGTCCAGTACTACCTGCCCGTCGGCAGGCGCGACACCCTGGCGCTGCGCGGCGAACTTGGCCGCACCTTCGCCGACAGCCGCCTGCACGTGCCGCAGGATTACCTGTTCCGCACCGGCGGCACCGGCTCGGTGCGCGGCTACGCCTACCAGAGCCTCGGCATCCGCGAGGGCACGGCGACCGTCGGCGGCCGCTACATGGCCGTCGCCAGCGCCGAGTACACGCACTGGCTGAACGACGACTGGGGCGTCGCCGCCTTCATCGACGCCGGCGACGCCGTCGATGCCCTCGCCGACGCCCGCCTCGCCGTCGGCTACGGGCTCGGCGTGCGCTGGCGCAGCCCGGCCGGGCCGATCGGCGCCGACCTCGGCTACGGCGAACGCGAACGCGCCGTGCAACTGCATTTCTCGCTGGCAATCCCGTTCTGATCATGAAACGCCGCCTTGCCACCCTCGCCCTGCTCGTTCTCCTGCCGCTTGCCGGCCTCACCTGGCTGGCCGGCACCGGCAGCGGCCTGCGCGCGCTGACCGGCCTCGCCAGCACGGCCAGCGGCGGCCGCCTGCAGTTCGCCGGCGTCGACGGCCGCCTCGCCGGCCCGCTGCAGATCGCCGAAGTGCAATGGCAAGACGGCGAGCAGCACATCACCATCAGCCAACTGCAACTCGCCTGGTCGCCGGCTGCGCTGAGCGACGGCCGGCTGCAGGTCGACGCGCTGACGATCGGCGAACTGCGCATCGACAGCCCGGCGCAGCAGACGCCGACGCCAGCGCCCGCCGACCTGCGCCTGCCGCTGGCGCTTGCCGTCGACCGCCTGGAAATCGCCGCCGTGCACTACAACGGCAGCGCCCTGGCCAACGACCTGCACGCCCGCCTGGCCAGCGACGGCCGCCAGCATCGCCTGGTCGCGCTCAGCCTGCGCAGCGGCGACGTCGTCATCGCCGGCGACGGCGAAATCGACGGCCTCGCCCCCTTCACCCTGCGCGCCGACCTCGCCGTGCACGGCCAACTGGCCGAGCGGCCGCTCGCCCTCGACCTTCACGCCGCCGGCCCGCTCGCCCAACTGCCGCTGCGCCTGCAGGCGAAAAGCGGCATCGCCGGCGACGGCGAGGTACTGCTGACGCCGTTCGCCGCCCAGCCCTTCGCCAGCGCCCGCATCGACCTCAGCGACATTGACCCGGCCGCCTGGCAGGCCGCGCTGCCCAGCGCCCGGCTCGCCGCCCGCATCGATATCGCGCCGACCGGCGACGGTGTGAGCGCCCGCTTCCAGATCAGCAACAGCCGTCCCGGCCCGCTCGACCGCCAGGCACTGCCGTTCACCGAGCTGGCCGGCGCAGCCACCTGGCAGGCCGGCCGCCTGCAACTGCCGGCGCTGCGCCTGACGCTCGCCGGCGGCGGCGAACTGCAAGGGCGCGGCGACTGGCAGGGCGAACAGGACGGCAGCCTGCATCTCGAATTGACCGCCAGCCGCCTCGACGCCGGCCGCCTGCTCGCCGCATTGCGGCCGACCCGGCTGGCCGGCACGATCAAGGCCGAACTGGGCGCCAACGCCCAGCAGGTCCGCGTCGACCTGGCCGACCCGCGCTTTCGCCTGCGCGCCGCGGTCGAGCACGCGGCGGCGACGGTGCGCGTCGAACAACTCGAACTGGCGGCCGGCGACGCCCGCCTGCAGGCAAGCGGCAAGCTGCACACCGGCGACCTCAGCTTTAGCGCCGACGCCCGCCTTGACCGCTTCGACCCGGCACGTTTCGCCGCGCTGCCGGCGGCGACGTTGAACGCGACGCTACAGGCGAGCGGCCGCCTCGGCTCAAAACCAGTGGTGGACGGCGAATTCGCGCTGCGCGACAGCCGCTTCCGCGACCAGCCGGTGAGCGGCCAGGGCAAGTTGCGCCTGGCCTGGCCGCTGCTCAGCGACGTCGACCTGCAACTGGCGCTGGCCGGCAACCGGCTGCAGGCGAACGGCGCCTTCGGCCGCGCCGACGACCGCCTGAGCGTCGTCATCGACGCCCCGCAACTCGCCGCGCTCGGCGGCGAAGGCGGCATTGCCGGCCGCCTCGAACTCGGCGGCACGCTCGAGCGCCCCAGCCTCAGCGCCAGCCTGCAGGCGGCGACGCTCGGCCTGCCGGGCAGCTTCCGGCTGCGCGGCCTCAAGCTCGACAGCCAGCTCGGCGCCGACGACGACGCAGCGCTCAAACTCCAGCTCGGCGTCGACGAGATCGGCGACGGCCACAGCATGAACTGGGCGCAGGCGCTGCAACTGACGGTCGACGGCAGCCGGCGCAGCCACCGCCTGCGCCTGACCGGCAAGCTGAGCGGCGGCGAGCGCCTGCAACTGGCGGCCAGCGGCGGCCTGAGCGAGATGCGCTGGCAGGGCCAGCTCGACGAGCTGACGGTGAACGCCCACGATGCCGCGCGCAACCTGCGCCTGCTCGCCCCGGCCGCCGTGCGCCTGGCCGGCGACGGCTGGTCGCTCGGCCCGCTGCGCCTGGCCGGCACGCCGCTCGACTGGCAGGCAACACTCGCCGCCAGCGCCGACGCCAGCCGCCTGCAGGCCGAACTGCAAGCCAGCGGCAGCCGCGTCGGCAAAGTCGACGCCCAACTCGAGGCGACGCTCGCCAGCCCCTGGCAGCTTGCCACCGACCGCCCCTGGCAGGGCCGCTTCGACGCCGCGATCAACGACCTCGCCTGGCTCGGCGAACTGCTCGGCGAGCAGTGGCGCAGCGCCGGCGAACTGAAGGCGGCGCTGCGCCTGGCCGGCACGCCGGGGCGGCCGCAACTCGCGGGTACGGTGCACGGCAGCCGGCTGGCGGTGAGCGACACGGAAAGCGGCATGCGCCTCGAACAGGGCGAACTCGCCGCCGAGATCGCCGACAACCGCCTGCAACTGCGCCGCTTCGTTTTCGTCAGCCCGCACCAGCCGCTACCGCGCCCGCTGCGCCAGCGTCTGGGCGACGCGGCGGCGGCCCAGAGCGCGCCGGGCAAACTGGAAGTCACCGGCAGCATCGCCATCGACCCGGCGAGCAGCGACGGCCATGCCAATCTCGACGTCGTCCTCGACCGGGTTGGCGTCCGCCAGCGTCCGGACCAGTGGCTGAACCTTTCCGGCCAGGGCAAGCTGAGCTGGCAGCAGGCGGCGCTCGGCCTGCGCGGCCAGCTTGCGGTCGATGCCGCCTGGTGGCAGATGGCGCCGGCCGGGGCGCCGCGCCTATCGGACGACGTCATCGTCCAGCGCCCGGGGCAGAAAACCACCGCCAGCCCCCGGGCGCGCCTCGACCTCGACCTGGAAATCGGCCTCGGTCGCCACTTCCTGTTCGACGGCAGCGGCCTGTCCACCCGGCTGGCCGGCAGCCTGCGGCTGACCGCCAGCGGCCGCGACCTGCCGCGCGCCAGCGGCACCATCCGCACCCGCGACGGCCGCTTCGACGCCTACGGCCAGCAACTGGAAATCGAGCGCGGCGAACTGCGCTTCCAGGGCCTGCCGGAGAACCCGGCGCTCGACGTGCGCGCCGTGCGCAAGGGGCTGAGCGTCGAAGCCGGCGTGCAGATTTCCGGCACGGCGCAGAAACCGGTGCTGCGCCTGGTCTCCGATCCCGAACTGCCGGACGCCGAGAAACTCTCCTGGCTGGTCCTCGGCCACGGCCCGGAAGGTACCGGCAGCGGCGACGCCAGCGTCCTGCTCGCGGCCGCCGCCGGCCTGCTCGGCAACGACTCCGGAAAACTGGTGCAGCAGTTGAAGCGCAGCTTCGGCATCGACGAGTTCGGCGTCCGCCAGGGCAGCCTCGACGGCAGCGGCCGCCAGGCCGGCAGCCGGATCGCCGGCGGCAGCGTGGATACGACGACCAGCACCGGCCAGCAGATCTTCAGCATCGGCAAGCGCCTGACCGAAACAGCAACGCTCGGCTACGAGCAGTCGCTGGGCACCGCCGACAGCATCGTCCGCCTGTCGGTGGCGCTGACCCGCGACATCACGCTGATCGGCCGTGCCGGCAGCGACAATGCGGTCGATGTCTTCTACACCCTCACCTGGGGTCTTCCGCCGTCGCGGCGGGGGCGGCGGGAAGCGGCGCCTTGAACGGCGGCATCTCGTGGCGGCGCTGGGCGACCAGGATGAGCAGGGCGGAGACGATGACGACGATCAGCACGCTGCCGCCGACCCATTCCGGCACCGGCACCACCATGCGCGCGGTGAGGTAGAGCAGCACGGTGATCAGGCCGCGCGGCGCCAACCACAGCAGCGACGGCGCCAGCTCGCCGCCGAAGCTGCGCAGCAGCGCGGCACGCGACAGGTAGATGATGAACAGCACGACCAGCGCGCCAAACCAGGCCTTCGGCATCGCCAGCGTGCCGAGATCGGTCCAGTAGCCGAGCAGGATGAAGAAGAAACCGCGCACGGCGAAGGTCAGTTCGAAGGCGATCGCCTTGAATTCGTTGAGTGTCGTTTCGTAGTGGTCGCTCATCCAGTGCTCGAACAACGGCACCCGGGTGATCAACAGCGGATTGTTGATGGTCAACCCGAACAGCAGGACCATGATCAGCGGCGACAGGTAGAGCAGCTTGCCCGCCGCGTAGAGGCCGAGCAGGCCGGCGAGCAGCGGCAGGAAGCGGATCGGCCCGCGGCTGTGCATCAGGATCAGGGCCAGGCCGATGGCACAGATCACCGAAAGCACCAGCGACACCAGGCCGCCGCCGAGCAATCCCTGAACAATGCCAAGGAAGGAGCCGTCGGAATGGACCAGGGCGAAGAAGACGATGACGCCGATGATGTCGGATAGCGCGCTTTCATAGACGACGAATTCGCGCCCGTGCGCCGGCAGGAACTGGCTGTTGGGGATGGCGACAGCGCTGGAGATCAGCGCGAAAGGGACGGCGATCACCGCCGCCTTGAAGTAACCGAAGGCGAAGTAGAGCTCGATCAGTGGCGTCAGGACGACGAAGCAGGCGAGGAAGCCGAGCCAGGCCATCCACATCGCCGCCCGCGCCGAGTACAAGCGTTCGCGCGACAGCGAGATGTCGAGGGAACCTTCGAGGACGATCAGCACCAGGCCGATGGTACCGATGATCGGCACCACCATGTCGAGGCCGGCCAGCGTCCAGCCGGCGACGTGCAGCAGCGGCTTGGTCAGCATGCCGGCAGCGATCAGCAGGATCACCGGCGGAATCCGGTAGTGCCGGCCGGCGCGTTCGATGGCAAAGGCCACAAGGAGGATCGCCGAGGCGAACAGGATCGAAACATGAACGTTCATGCCGTCCCTCCCGAAGCTGGTTGTGCGCGGCGACGACCGAGCCAGGCGATGGCGTCGTCCACATAGGTGAAGACGACCGGGATCACCAGCAGGCTGAGGAAGGTCGAAGTGATCAGGCCGCCGATGACGACGATCGCCATCGGTGCCCGGAAACTGGGATCGGCGCCGATGCCGAGGGCAATCGGCAGCATGCCGGCGCCCATCGCGATGGTCGTCATGACGATCGGCCGCGCCCGCTTGCGGCAGGCGTCGAGCAGCGCGTGCCAGCGGTCGAGCCCGTGCTCGCGGCGGGCGAGGATGACGTAGTCGATGAGCAGGATCGAGTTCTTGGTGGCGATCCCCATCAGCATGATGAGGCCGATCATCGACGGCATCGACAGCGCCTTCTGGGCGATGAACAGCGCCAGGAAGGCGCCGGGCACCGACAGCACCAGCGCCGCCAGGATGGTCACCGGCTGCACGAAATCCTTGAACAGCAGGACCAGCACGATGTAGATGCAGAGCACACCGGTAGCCATCGCCAGGCCGAAGCTGGCGAACAGTTCGCCCATTGCCTCGGCGTCGCCGACCGTGGACTGGATGATGCCGGGCGGCAGTTGCTGCAGGCTGGGCAAGGCGAGTGCCGCCTTTTCGACGTCACCGAGCGCCCGGCCGTTCAGCTCGATCTCGAAGTTGATGTTGCGCAGGCGGTCGTAGCGGGTGATCTCGGCCGGCCCGCCGGCGATCGTCACGCTGGCCACATTGCTCAGCAGAACCGGGCCGTGGCGGCCGGGAACGGTGAGCTGGCGCAGCAGGTCGAGGTCGGCGCGGGCGGCCGGCGGCAGCTTGACGACGATCGGCACCTGGCGCTGCTGCAGGTTGAGCTTGGCCAGCCCCTGATCGTAGTCGCCGGCGGTGGCGATGCGCAGGGTGTCGGCGATCGCCGCCGAGGTGACGCCGAGGTCGGCCATGCGCGCGAAGTCGGGGCGGATCACCAGTTCCGGGCGGGTCAGGCTGGCCGTCGTGGTGACGCTGCCGATGCCGGGAATGCCGCGCAGTTCGCGCTCGACCTGGCGGGCGTGGCTGGCCAGCAGCTCGCCGTCCTCGCCGGCCAGGACGATGACGTACTTCTCGTTGGCCGAGGCAAGGCCGACCTTGATCCGCGCCCCCGGCACCGCCGCCAGCGCCTGGCGCAGTTCGCCCTCGATCTGCTGCTTGCTGACCCCCGAACGCTCGCCGCGCGGCGTCATGTTCACGGTCAGCGTCGCCTTGCGCACTTCGGCGGCGCCGCCCGGCATGAACGGGTCCTTACCGGCGGAACCGCCACCGAGCGCGGTATAGACCAGGCGGACCTGCGGGTGGGCGGCGACGATCTGCCGCGCCTGTTCCGCCGCCGCCAGCGTCTCGGCGAAGCGGGCGCCGGGCGGCAGTTCGACATGGACCTGGGTCTGCGACAGGTCGTCCGGCGGCAGGAAACCGGTCGGCAGCAGCGGCACCAGCGCGAAGGAGCCGAAGAAGAAGGTGCCGGCGGCGACCAGCGTCAGCACGCGGTGGCGCAGGCACCAAGCGGCCCAGCCTTCGTAGATACGCAGCCAGCGCGGCTGGGCGTGGGCGGCGGTGGGGCGCAACAGGTAGGCGGCCATCATCGGCGTCAGCATGCGGGCGACGACCAGCGAGAAGAAGACGGCAATCGCCGCCGTCCACCCGAACTCGATGAAGAACTTGCCGGCAACGCCGCTCATGAAGGCGGTCGGCAGGAACACCGCGATCAGCGTGAAGGTGGTGGCGATGACCGCCAGGCCGATCTCGTCGGCCGCTTCCATCGCCGCCTGGTAGGGCGTCTTGCCCATCGCCAGGTGGCGCATGATGTTCTCGATCTCGACGATGGCGTCGTCGACCAGGATGCCGACCACGAGCGACAGCGAGAGCAGGCTGACGACATTGATCGTGAAGCCCATCAGGTACATCGCGGCGAAGGTCGGGATGATCGACAGCGGCAGCGCGGTGGCGGCGACGAAGGTAGCGCGGCCGTCGCGCAGGAACAGCCAGACGACGATGACGGCAAGGATGGCGCCCTCGATGAGCAGCCACATCGATCCTTCGTAGTTCTCGATCACCGGATCGACGAAATTGAAGGCCTCGGTGATCTCGATGTCCGGGTGTTCGGCGCGCAGGCGGGCGAGGACGACGGCCACCGAGTCCGCCACCTCGACTTCGCCGGCCCCCTTGCTGCGCGAGATTTCGAAGCCGACCACCGGCTTGCCGTTGAGCAGCGCGGCGCTGCGCCGTTCGGCGATGTCGTCGCTGACCGTGGCGATCTGGTCGAGCCGGACATGGCGGCCGTCGCTGAGGACAATGTCCATCGCCGCCAGTTCGGTGGCCGAGCCGACGGTGCCGATGGTGCGTACCGATTGTTCGACGCCGCCGATGTCGGCGCGGCCGCCCGAAGCCTCCTGCTGGATCTGCCGCAACTGGCGCGAGATGTCGGCCGCCGAAGCGCCGAGCGCGAGCAGACGGGCCGGGTCGAGTTCGACGCGCAGTTCGCGGCTGACGCCGCCGACCCGCGCCACGGCACCGACGCCGCGCGCGCTGAGAATGGCCTTGGCGACGGTGTTGTCGACGAACCAGGAGAGCGCCTCCTCGTCCATCCGCGACGAGGCGACGGTATAGGTCAGAATCGGCGCGCCGGCCACCGACACCTTGCTCACCACCGGGTCCTTGAGATCGCCCGGGAGGTCGGAGCGGATGCGCGACAGCGCGTCGCGCACGTCGTCGACCGCTTCCTGGGTCGGCTTTTCCAGGCGGAACTCGACGGTGATCGTCGCCGTCCCGTCCTGCACCGTGGTGTAGATGTGCTTGACGCCCTGCAGCGTCGCCACCGAATTCTCGATCTTGCGCGCCACTTCGGTTTCCATCTGCGCCGGCGCGGCGCCGGGCAGGCTGGCGCTGACCGTCACCGTCGGCAGGTCGACGTCCATGAACTGCTGCACCTTCATGGCCTTGAAGGCGACCAGCCCGGCCAGCGTCAGCAGCAGGAAGAGCAGGATCGCCGGGATCGGGTTGCGGATCGACCAGGCGGAAACGTTCATTGACCGCCACCCGCGGCCAGCACCTGCACCAGGTCGCCGTCGGCCAGGAAACCGGCACCGGCGGCAACGATGCGCGCCGCCGCCGGCAAGCCGTCGACGATCTCGACCAGTTCGCCCTGGCGGCGACCGAGACCGACCTTGGTCTGGGCGACACGGTCGGCGCCCTGCAGGGTGAAGACGTAGGCGAAGCCCTCGCGCAGCACCACCGCCGCCTGCGGCACGACGAGCGCCGGCGCCCGCCCGAGTTCGAACTCGCCGCGCGCGAACATGCCGGCGCGGAGCGCGCCGCCGGCCGGCAGATCGACGAAGACGGTGCCGTTACGGGTCGCCGGATCGACCGCCGGCGCCACCTGGCGCACCTTGCCGTCGACCGTCGCGCCGCCCGGGCCGGTGATGCGCACCGGGCCGCCGGCGACGATCCGCCCGAGGTCGGCCGACGGCACCGCCGCCCGCCATTCGAGACGGCCGCCGCGGATCAGCCGGAACAGTTCCTGGCCGGCCGTCGTCAGCGAACCGACGGCGGCGCTGCGCGCCGCGATGACGCCATCGTCCGGTGCCTTGATCTCGGTGCGCGCCAGACGCAAGGCAACCGCGTCGAGACGCGCCCGCGCCGCCACCAGGCGGGCCGCCGCCGCCTGCTCGGCGGTCTGGTACTGGGTGTTCATCTGCTGGCTGTAGAAGCCCTTGGCCTGCAGTTCCTTGGCCCGCGCCGCGTTGCCGCGCGCCTCGGCAACGCTGGCCTCAAGCTCGGCCACCGCCGCCTGCGCCTCGGCCTGCTCGCTGGCCGCCGTCGCCGCGTCGAGGCGCGCCAGCACCTGGCCCTTGCGCACCCTCTGGCCAACATCGACGGCGACCTCGACGATGCGCAGGCCGGACAACTCGGCGCCGATCACCGCTTCCTGCCAGGCGACGACATCGCCGTTGGCGCTCAGCGTGCGCGGCCAATCGACCGTCTGCGGCGCCACCACGGCAACGCTCAAGGCCGGCTTGGCGGGAGCTTGCGGCGGCGCGTCCTTGCCGCAAGCGGCAAGCAGCAGGACGCAAACCAGCGCGCCGGCGCGGCGAAATCCTGCAAAACGGGATGCGAACTGAGTCTGCCTGTCGATCATGCCGAACCTGCCCGGGCTGGAAAACCTGCGGATGATACCGCGTTGCGGCAGGTCCGCCGAATTCGGACCGGCGACGCGGTCAGGGCGGCGACAGGAGCAGCGCCCCCGCTCCCGGCAGACTCAGCCGCTGCCGAGAAGATCACCGCGCAGATGCATCGGTGCCTCGTGGAAGATGCGCGCGTCCATCAGGCGCGGCGCGGTCGGCAGCAGCGGCGCGAAGTCCATGCGGTCGAGGATGTCGTGTTGCAGGTCGACACCGGGGGCGATTTCGGTCAGCACCAGGCCGGCGGCGCTCAGTTCGAAGACGCAGCGTTCGGTGACGTAGAGCACCGGCGTGCCGCGGCGGACCGCCTGCGGGCCGGAGAAGGTGCGGTGCTCGACTTCATCGACGAACTTGACCGCCGAACCGTCCTGCAGAATGCGCAGGCGACCGCCGTCGACCGCGACTTCCAGCTGACCGGCGCTGAAGGTGCCGACGAAGACGACCTTGCGCGCCGCCTGCGAAATGTTGATGAAGCCGCCGGCGCCGGCCAGCCGGGGGCCGAAGCGCGAGACGTTGAGGTTGCCCTGGCGGTCGGCCTGGGCCAGGCCGAGGAAAGCGATGTCGAGGCCGCCGCCGTCGTAGAAGTCGAACTGGTTGGGCTGGTCGATCACCGCCTGGGTGTTGGTGGCGGCGCCGAAGTTGAGGCCACCGGCCGGTACGCCGCCGATCACGCCGGGTTCGGCAGTGAGCGTCATCAGGTCAACGATGCCTTCCTCGGCGGCGACGGCGGCGACGCCTTCCGGCATGCCGATGCCGAGATTGACCACGGCGCCCGGCGTCAGCTCCATCGCCGCCCGGCGGGCGATGATCTTGCGTTCGCTCATCGGCATCGGCGCCAGGGCCGACATCGGCACCCGGATTTCGCCGGAAAAGGCCGGGCTGTACGGTTCGGCGAAGGTCTGCATGTGGTATTCGGGCTTTTCGGCAACCACCACGCAGTCGACCAGGACACCGGGAATCTTCACCTGCCGGGGGTTGAGCGAGCCACGCTCGGCAATCCGTTCGACCTGGACGATGACGATGCCGCCCGAGTTGTGCGCCGCCATCGCGATCGCCTGCGCTTCCAGCGTCAGCGCTTCCTTTTCCATGGTGACGTTGCCGTCGGGGTCGGCGGTGGTGCCGCGGATGATCCCGACGTGGATCGGGAAGGCCTTGTAGAACAGGTATTCCTCGCCGTCGATTTCCATCAGGCGGACGATCTCGGTCGTCGTCCGCTGGTTCAGCCTGCCGCCGTCGAAACGAGGATCGACGAAGGTGCCGAGGCCGATGCGGCTGATCGTCCCCGGCTTGCCGGCGGCGATGTCGCGGAACAAATGGGTGATGACGCCCTGCGGCAGGTTGTAGGCCTCGACCCGGTTGGCCACCGCCAGTTCCTGCAGGCGCGGCGCCAGCCCCCAGTGGCCGCCGATCACGCGGTCGACCAGGCCGTCGTGGCCGAGATGGTTGAGGCCGCGTTCCTTGCCGTCGCCCTGCCCGGCCGCGTAGACCAGGGTCAGGCCGCGCGGGCTGCCGAGGCCATGCGCGTCGCTCTCGCGCGCTTCGAGGAAGCGCTGTTCGAGGGCGACGGCGATGTTCTCGGCGAAGCCGATGCCGACGAAGCCGCCGGTGGCGACGGTGTCGCCGTCGCGGATGCGGGCGACGGCGGTGCGCGCCGACATCACCTTGCCCGCCGGATTGCTGGAAATACCACCCGCCATCGTTTCCTCCGCCCGCAGAAAACGCTCATGTTGGGTCAGAGCGTGGCGCCGCGCCACGCTCGTTTACCCTGAGTTGTGCCGGCTCAGTTGACCAGCGCCGCCTCGATCTCGGCAAAGGTGCGCGGCAGGTCGAAGCCGAGTACCGGCACGCCCAGCGCGCGACCGATCTGGGTCGCCGAGAAGAGGCCACGGACGCGTGGCAGACCGGTCAGCGGGTCGTTGTCCTCGACCAGGATGTGCTGGCGGCCGAGCTGCTTCAGTGCATCGAGGATTTCGCCGACGCTGGCGCGCAGCACGTCGGCCAGGGCCAGCGTGTCGATGCTGCCGATCGGCGTCATCAGTTCGCCGACACGCAGTTCGTCGCGCTTGCTGGCGCGCGCCAGGGCGACCTGCAGCGGCTTCTCGCCGAGGATGTCGCGGGCGGTGATCAGGCCGACCACCTCGTCGTCCTTGCCGAGCACCATCAACAGACGGACGCCGCGCGAAATCATGCGGGCGTTGGCGTCGTCGATCAGCGCCTCGGGCGCGATGCTGACCGCGGCGACCCGGGAGAAATCGGTCATCGCCTCGATCGCCGGCGAATCGGCGGCGAGTTGGTTGAAACCGGCGGCGCACAGGCTGGCGCTGGCCGACAGTTTGTGGGCACGCAGGTGAACGGGTTGGTTCATGGTTGTCTTCCTCCATCAGGGATTATTGTCTTGCGGCTGACGCCGCTGTTGTCCGGAAGCTCGCCTTGCCGCCGCGACCTTCTGTCGCACAGTATTGAGCCAAGCCGGCCGCGTTGCAAGTAGCGCGAAAACGGCGTCCCGCCACCTCTCAAAGCGCCATCGGCGGCCCCCGCCGGATTGCCGAAACGGTATGATTTGCCGCCCCCGATCCTTCGCCGAAAGACGCCGTACCCCGCCATGAAGCAACTCGTCAGCCGCCTGCGCGCCCTCATCCCGACCCGGGAGCAGATCATGACGAACCGCTGGCTACGCTGGCTCCATCCCTTCCTCGCCCATCCCCGGCTCTGGCACTGGTCGCGCCGCGGCGTCGCGCTCGGCGTGGCGATCGGCATCTTCTTCGGCCTGCTCATTCCGATCGCCCAGATTCCCTTCTCGGCTGCCGCCGCCATCCTGCTGCGCGCCAACGTGCCGGCCGCCGCGGCGAGCACGCTGGTCACCAACCCGGTGACCTTCGGCCCCGTCTATTACGCCGCCTACAAGCTCGGCGTCTGGATCCATGGCGGCGACCACGCCGCCGCTCCGCCCGCGACTCAACCTGACGGCAACCAGGAAGCCGGCGTCCTGCAACGCATTCGCCGCCTTGGTCTGCCGCTGCTCACCGGGCTCGCCGTGATGGCCTCGCTGTTCGGCCTGCTCAGCTACGTCGTGATCAGCGCCGTCTGGTACTGGCGGGTCAAGGCCAGGCGGCGGCGCCAGCTGCGCGATTACCAGACGCGGGCGCGCGGCCGCATCCACGGCCCCGGCTGAGCCCCGCCAGCCGCCCCGGGGCGGGTGCGACATTCGGTCACTCCACAGCCGCGGCGCCTGGCGTTATTGTGTGGATCAGTGTTTGTAGCGAACACCTCTCGATCCCTTCAGCCCCGACCCCGGGGCTTCTTTTTTGCCCGTGCCGACGCCCCCCTCCCAGTTCACCCGGATACGCCTGATCGACCTGCGCTGGTTCTCGATCGGCGGCATGCTGCTCGCAGCCACGGTCAGCACGAGCGTCCTCGGCAGCGCCGACCTGCTGCCCCGGCTGTTCGCCTTCACCCTCGTCGTCGCCTGCCTCAACGGCTGCCTGTGGCTGGCCTCGCGCCTGCATAGCGGCGACGACATCCCGCTCATTTCGCCGTGGACGCAACTGCAGTTCGACGTACTGAGCTGGTCGATCTTCATCTATTTCTCGGGCGGCGCGACCAACCCGCTGATCTCCGTCCTGCTGCCGCTGGTCGCCTTCGGCGCCATCATCCTCGACCGGCGCCGGGCCTGGCTGCTCGGCCTGATCTCGGTTCTCCTCTACTCCTTCCTGTGGCGCTTCTACCTGCCGCTGCCCATCCTCGACGCGCAACGCGCCACCTACCTGCACCTGCTCGGCATGTGGCTGGTCTTCGTCGTATCGACAGTGGTCTCGATCTGGTTCATCCAGAGCATGAGCGCCGCGCTGCGCGAGCGCGACGCGGCACTCGCCGAAGCCCGCGAAAAAACGCTCAAGGATGACTGGCTGACCTCGATCGGCACACTGGCGGCGAGCGCCGCCCACGAAATGGCGACGCCGCTGTCCACCCTCAACCTGCTGCTTGAGGAATGGGCCGAGGACAATGCCTTTCCCACCGCCTACCGGGACGACCTGGCGCTGATGCGCCGGCAGATCGAAAGCTGCCGCCAGACCCTCAACCACCTCTCCGGGCGCGCCAGCCAGCCGGCCAGCGCCAACCGGCCGTCGATCGCCCACTGGCTCGACGCCTTCCTGCAGGCCTGGCAAGCCACCCACCCGGCGAGCAGCCTGCAATACACGCTGGCGCCGACGCTGGCGCAGCACGCCCCGCATTTCGACATCGCCGTCGAAAGCGGCCTCGGCCATCTGCTCGACCACGCCGGGCGCGGCGCCGGGCCGTTGCGGCTGCGCGCCGAGCACGACGGCGGGCAATTGACGATCAGCGTCGACGGCGCACCGCCGCCGGACGCCGCCGGACCCAGCCTGGCACTCGCCCAGAGCACGCTGCAACGCGCCGGCGGCAAGCTGCGCTGGCAAGGCCAACGCATCGAACTCGATCTGCCTTTGCAAGGAACCGCATTGCCATGACTTCCCCCAGCCGCCCCCTGCTCGTCGTCGAGGACGACGAGAGTTACCGCTCACTACTGGCCCGCTCCCTGCAGCGGCGCGGTTTCGCGGTACGCACCGCGAGCAGCGCCGACGAAGCCCTGGCCGTCTGCGCCGAGCAGGCACCGGCCTACGTCGTGCTCGACCTCAACCTGCGCGGCGAATCCGGACTCAACCTGATCCGCCCGCTGCTCGCCTACGCGCCGGCCGCGCGCATCGTCGTCCTCACCGGTTACGCCAGCATCCAGACGACGGTCGCCGCGATGCGCCTGGGCGCCTGCCATTACCTGCCGAAGCCGGCGAATACCGGCGATCTGGTGCGCGCCCTGCTCGACGACAACATCGCGCTGGACACGCGCATCGACGAGGAGCAGCTCAGCGTCCAGCACCTGCAGTGGGAATACATCCAGCGCAAGCTGGCGGAACACGACGGCAACATCTCGGCCACCGCCCGCGCCCTCAAGATGCACCGGCGCACCCTGCAGCGCAAGCTGGCCAAACGGCGGCCGCCTGACCTCGGTTTCGCCGTCGAATAAAAAACCGGGACGTCCCGACCGGAACGTCCCGGCAAGGACGGCGGTCCTGGCGGCCGCCGTCAACGAGAGCTTATTTGTCCTCTTGCGCGCGATCGACCTGCGACTCGAACCACAAGGCATTGACGACGGCGAACAGGATGGCCATGGCGAGGCCCAGTACCCAGCTGAAATACCACATGATCTCTTTCCCCTTTCAGTAAGCGGACTTGTTGTTGGCTTCGATGTAATCGGCGGTGACCTTGCCGGACATCACGCGGTAGGCCCAGCCGGTGTAGGCGATGACGATCGGCGTGAAGATCAGTGCCGCCCAGAACATCACCGACAGCGTCAGGTGGCTCGAAACGCTGTCCCAGACCGTCAGGCTGGAGCGCAGGTCGGTGGATGACGGCATGACGAAGGGGAACATGGCGACGCCGGCCGTGCCGATCACGCCGAGTTCGGCGACCGCGCTGGCGATGAAGGCGAGCAGCGGCTTGTCGGCACGGGCGCAGACGATGCCGAGCAGGCCGCCGGCCAAACCGGCCCCGGGAATCGCCCACAGCAACGGCTGCGCCGTGAAGTTGGCGAGCCAGGCCCCGGCCTGCACGGCAACCGTCTTGTCGAGCGGATTGGGCAGCGCCCCGGGATCGACCGGCGAGGTGATGACGTAACCGGCAATCCCCATCGCCACCCAGACGCCAGCGCCGGCAAAAGCGAGCAGCATGACGCCGCCGAACAGCGTCGAGGCGAACTTCGCCCGCTGGTAGACGGCACCTTCGGTGCGGATCATCAGATAGTTGGCGCCGTGGAAGGTCAGCATCGCGAAACTGACGACGCCGGCCAACAGCGCGAAGGGATTGAGCAGGCCCCAGAAGCTGCCGGTATAGACCGGCATCAGGTTGCTCTCGAAGTGGAAGGGCACCCCCTGCAGCAGGTTGCCGAAAGCGACGCCGAAGATCAGCGAGGGCACGGCACCGCCGACGAACAAGCCCCAGTCCCAGGTCTTGCGCCAGGTCGGGTTGTCGATCTTGCTCCGGTAGTCGAAGCCGACCGGGCGGAAGAACAACGCCCAGAGTACGGCCAGCATCGCCCAGTAGAAGCCCGAGAAGGCGGTCGCGTAGACCAGCGGCCAGGCGGCAAAGATGGCGCCGCCGCCGGTGATGAACCAGACCTGGTTGCCGTCCCAGTGCGGACCGACGGTGTTGATGATGACGCGGCGTTCGACGTCGTTCTTGCCGATGAAGGGCAGCAAGGTGCCGACCCCCATGTCGTGGCCGTCCATGACGGCGAAGCCGAGCAGCAGGACGCCGACCAGCAGCCACCAGACGAGTTTCAGGGTTTCGTAATCGAGCATGACGGTTTCCTCACTTGGCGGGATTGAGCAGGGCGCTTTCGCCTTCGTAGCGGCCGGTGCCGAGACTGGCCGGGCCGAGGCGGGCGAACTTGACCATCAGGTACATCTCGGCGACCAGCAGCAGGGTGTAGAAGCCGACGAAGCCGGCGAGCGAACCATAGAGGCTGGCGCTGGACAGCGCCGAGGTGGACAGATTGGTCGGCAGGATGCCGTAGATGGTCCACGGCTGGCGGCCGTACTCGGCGACGAACCAGCCCATTTCACAAGCCAGCCAGGGCAGCGGGATCGACCACAGCGCCCAGCGCAGCAGCCAGCGCTTCTCGCCGATCCGGTTCTTCGCCGATTCCCAGAAGGCGATCAGCATCAGCGCCAGCATCAGGAAACCGAGGACGACCATGATGCGGAAAGTCCAGAACATCGGCGCCACGTCGGGGATGGTGTCGCGCGCGGCGCGGGCGATCATCTCCGGCGTCGCCTGGGCGACATCGGCGGTGTATTTCTTGAGCAGCAGACCGTAGCCGAGATCGTCCTTGATCGCCGCGAAGCGGGTCTTCTCCGTTTCGCTGGCGCTGCCGGCGCGCAATTTTTCGAGCAGCTTGACCGCCTCGATGCCGGTGACGATGCGTTCGGCGGCGCGCACTTCGAGCTGGTCGATGCCGGGCAGCACGGTATCGGTCGAGCGCGTGGCGATCAGGCCGAGCGCGTAGGGAATCTGCACTTCGGCATGGTTGGTGCGCTGCTGGTCATCGGGCAGCGCGAACAAGGTGAACGGGGCCGGCGCCGGCTCGGTCTTCCACATCGCCTCGAGCGCCGCCAGCTTGGTCTGCTGGTGCTCGGTCACCGCGTAGCCCGACTCGTCGCCGAGGACGATCACCGAACACGCCGCGGCCAGCCCGAAGGAAGCGGCGATGCGGAAGGAACGGCGGGCGAATTCGACATGCACGCCGCGCAGCAGGTACCAGGAACTGATGCCGAGGACGAAGATCGAGCCGGTGACGTAGCCGGCCGACACGGTATGGACGAACTTCGCCTGCGCCGCCGGGTTGAGCAGCAGATCGGCGAATGAGGTCATCTCCATGCGCATGGTGACGAAACTGAACTCGGAACCGACCGGGTTCTGCATCCAGCCGTTGGCGATCAGGATCCACAGCGCCGAGAAGTTCGAGGCGATGCCGGTCAGGTAGTTGATCACCAGGTGGCCGCGCTTCGACAGGCGGTCCCAGCCGAAGAAGAAGAGACCGATGAAGGTCGATTCGAGGAAGAAGGCCATCAAGCCTTCGATCGCCAGCGGCGCGCCGAAGATGTCGCCGACGTAGTGCGAGTAATAAGCCCAGTTGGTGCCGAACTGGAACTCCATGGTGATGCCGGTGGTGACGCCGAGCGCGAAGTTGATGCCGAACAGCTTGCCCCAGAACTTGGTCATGTCGCGGTAGATTTCCTTGCCGCTCATGACATAGACCGTTTCCATGATGGCCAGCAGGATCGACAGACCCAGCGTCAAGGGAACGAAGAGGAAATGGTAAAACGCAGTGGCCGCGAACTGCAGCCGCGACAGGTCGACGACTGTCGAGTCGATCATGACGATACTCCCTGGTTGATGAGATGGCTGGATTCGCCAATCCCCGGTCCGGCCAGGCGGCGCCACGGCGCGTCCAAAAACGCCACGCTTTCCCTTGTTTGCATGCACCCTCCGGCCTGAATCCGGTTGTTGACTGGAACCCCCAACTGCCCTGCCGCCCCGCGTGCCTGACCGGCTTGTCTGTGATGGCGGACAGCAGACCGGCGGATTCTCGACGGGCGCCAGGCGGTACAGAAGTGACCGAATGTCGCAGCGGGCAAGCGGCCGCCGGCAAGGCCTCGCCGCCCGCTGCGGCAATATGCCGCACGGGACCTGCGCTAGCGGCCACTATCATTCGCGGGCTATCGAAAACGCAGGACCACGTTTCCATGAACCGCTTCGTGACGGCGCTCTACCTCGACCACATCGGCGAAATCCGCCGTTACATCGGGCGCCGGATCGCTTGCCGGGACACCGTCGCGGACCTCGCCCAGGAAACCTTTGTCCGCCTGCTCAGCGTCGACCAGGTGCCCGCCCCCGACAAAAGCCGCGCCTATCTGTTCCGCATCGCCGAACATCTGACGATCGACCATTACCGGCGACAAGCCCCACTGGCGGGAAAGCAGCTCAACCTGGACGACTGCGCCGACCTGCCGTGCCCCGCCCCAGCGCCGGAGCGCCATGCCATCGCCCGCCAGGAACTGCGCCGCCTGCAGGCGGCGATCGATGCCCTGCCTGCGCGCTGCCGGGAAGTCTTCATCCGCCACAAGTTCGACGGCTTGCCGCAGAAAACCCTCGCCGCCGAATACGGAGTCACGCTGAACGCCATCGAAAAACTGCTGATCCGCGCCCTGCTCCAGTTGCGGAGCGCTCTCCAATGAGCGCGCAGGCCGACGACCCGGTTGCCGAAGAGGCCGCCCGCTGGTTCCTGCGCCTCAACGAGGCTGGCGCCGATCCCCGGCAGCGGAAGGAATTTGCCGCCTGGATGGAACGTTCGGCCAGGCATCGCGAGGAATATGCCCAGTTCCAACGCCTGTGGGGCGCACTCGAACAGGTCAAGCCACGGCACAAGAAGCGCCGGCAGACCACGGCGGCACTGCTGATTCTCGGCCTGGTGGCCCTGACCGGACTGCAGCAGCGCTTCGCCAGCGAAACCGTGCAACTGACCCAAACCGGCGAACGGGCGGAGCTCGTCCTGGCCGACGGCAGTTCGCTCCACCTTGATGGAAACACCCGCATCCGCATCGAACATACGCTGCTGCAACGGCGACTGATCCTCGAACAGGGCCAGGTCTTCGTCGAGGTCGCTCCCGGCCTGCGCCCCTTCGTGGTCGTCGCCGGCGACGGCGAAACGCGCGACATCGGCACCCGTTTCAACGTTCGCCGCGATGACGACCGCGTCACCGTCAGCGTCGCCGAGGGGCGGGTCGAAGTCCGACTGACGAGCACCGAGGCCGCCCGGGAAATCGGCCGCGGCGAGCAGCTTTCGTACCGCTTCGGGCAACTTTCGCCCGCCCGCCGGCTGGCAGCGGACAGTCCCGAAGCCTGGACCAACGGCCGCTGGCAATTCGACGACGCCGACCTGGCCGAGGTCGTCGCCCAGATCAACCGACAGCACGCGCGCCCGGTGCGCCTTGCCGATCCAAGCCTGGCCGCTTACCGGATCAGCGGCGTCTTCTCGGCCGTCGACCGCGCCGGCCTGCTGGCTGCGCTGACCCGCCTCTATCCCCTGCGCCTGGTCGAACGCGACGGCCAAACCGTGATCGTCGCCCGCTGATTTTTTTGCGTCGCGATGTCAGGTTGTCGTCGCGGCTTGCGTCTACCTCCCCAGCACGCCCTGAACGTGCCCACGACAGCCATAAATTACGGGGTTCTCCATGCACAAGCCGTTACGTCTCTCTCTGCTCGCCGCCGTACTCTGCGCCAGCGGCCATGCCGCCTTCGCCACCCAGTTCGACATCCCGGCCCAGTCCCTGGGCAGCGCGCTGACCACGCTCGCCCGCCAGAGCGGCATCCAGATACTGTTCAACCCGGCCGACCTGCAAGGCCTGCAGTCTCCCGCCCTGCAAGGCAATCTGGAAACGGCAGCGGCAGTCAGCAAGCTGCTCGCCGGTAGCGGCCTGCAGGCCGATTTCCACCACGGCAGCTACGTCATCCGCCGCCTCCCCGGGCATACCGCCAATTTCCCGGAAATCCGCATCTCGGCCACGGCGGACACCGGCTACAAGGCGCCGCTCGCCGGCGTGGCGAGCAAAGTTCCCCTGGCGCCCCGGCAAATCGCCAACTCGGTTTCCGTGCTGACGCGCCAGCAAATCGAAGACCAGAACCTGATCACCATGCAGGATGCCTTGCAGCAGGTTACCGGCATCAACGTCATCGCCAACGACACCTCCAGCGCGCAATACTATGCACGCGGCTACGGCCTGGGCGTGATGTACGACGGCGTCACCTCATACAACGGCATGACCCCGTCGCATCAGTTCGACCTGCCGCTCTACGAGCGCATCGAAGTCCTGCGCGGCCCGGCCGGTCTGTTGCGCGGCGTCGGCGAACCTGGCGGCGTCGTCAATCTGGTCAAAAAACGCCCCCGGAAGGACTTCGCTTTCTCCTGGGCGGCGGGCGCCGGCTCGTGGGACAACTACCGCCTGGAAGGCGATCTCACCGGGCCGTTGAACCAGGACGGCAGTCTGCGCGGCCGACTGGTGCTGGCGGAAGAAAACCGGGGCTATTTCTACGATCACACCCATGGCCAGAAATGGCTGGCGATGGGCGCGCTGGAATACGACCTGACGCCGGCGACCACGCTGGGGCTCTCGTTCACCGCCCAGGACGCCGACGTCAAAGCGCCGTCGTCCGGGCTTCCCGCTTCCAGCATCGTCGACGGCAAAGGTCATTACCAGTTGCTCGATGTTTCCCGTTCGACCTTCAATGCTCCCGACTGGGGAAAACTGCTGTATCACACCGAGGAACTGTCCTTCTCGGCGGAACACCGCTTCGCCAACGAGTGGGTCGCCAAGCTCACCGCCAACCAGCGTGACTGGCGCCAGTACTACAAGTACGCCTACACCTATTCATCGGTCAATGCGACGACCGGCCGCCTCGACTACGCGAGCATGCAGGGCGACTACGACTACAGCCGCGACGGCGTCGATCTATTCGCCAACGGCCCCTTCGAGCTGCTCGGCCGCAAACATAATCTGCTGCTCGGATTCAATTGGGAGCGCTACGAGAACACCGGCAAGTTCGGCCGCGGACCGATCTACACCAACGTGCTGTTCGGCGATCTCCGCCCGCTGACCGAGCCCAGCATCGCTTACACCTCGGGCAGCGACGCCAGTACCGAACAGCATGGTTTCTATTCCCAGCTCCGCCTCAGCCTCGCCGATCCGCTGACCCTGGTCCTGGGGGGACGGACGACCCATTTCCTCGCCAAGAGCCGCAACATTGCCCCCTCCGTGCCCACCGCCTGGAAAGACGGCGCCAAAACCAAACACGAATTCACGCCTTACCTCGGCCTCCTCTACGACCTTAGCAAGGAGATCACGCTCTACGGTAGCTACGCCGACATCTTCACCCCGCAGACCCAGCTCAAGGCGGACGGCAGCACCCTCGACCCGCGCGTCGGCAAGCAGTACGAACTCGGCGGCAAAGGCGAGTTTCTCGACGGCAAGCTGGCGGCCTCGCTTGCCTGGTTCGACATCCGCGACAAGAACCGCGCCTATGCCGACCCGGCCTATCCCACGTCGAACTTCTACCTGAATGCCGGCGAAGTCGAAAGCAAGGGCTGGGAAATCGAGTTGAGCGGCAAACCGGCACGCGGCCTGGACGTGATCGCCGGCTACACCTACCTGACCACCAAGTTTCTGAAGGACCGCAAGGATCAGGGCAAGAGCTATTCAATCCAGACCCCGAAGCACCAGTTCAAGCTGTGGAGCAACTACCGCTTCGACCAGGACAGCGCGCTCGCCGGCTTCAGCGTCGGCCTCGGCGTCCTCGCTCAGGACAAGGCGCAAAGCTCGCGCGGCTGGCGCGACGAAGTCGTCAATAGCGGCTACGCGGTGGTCAACGGAAGTATTGCCTACCAGATCGACCGGCATTATTCGCTCACGCTTGCAGTCAACAACATCCTCGATCGCAAGTATTACGCTTCGGTCGGCACCCCAAATTCCTACAATTTCTACGGTGAGCCACGTAGCTTCATGCTTACCTTGCGCGGAGCGTACTGAACGATGAAACGCCGAGATTTCCTGCTCGCCAGCCCGCTGCTGCTGGCCCATGCCGGCCCGCTGCGGGCCGCCGACGCCAACCAGGCGACCGACCTCACCCCGCTCGACAACGAACTCGATAAGTACCCACGCTGCGTCGTCTGCAACATGGACCGCCGCCAGTACCACTATGCCCGTCACCTGCTGCATTACGGCGATGGGCATGCCGAGGGGACCTGTTCGATCAATTGCGCGGCAGAGTGCATGCTGCGCGAGCGGCGGCGCGGCTTCACGGCGATCTACGCGCCGGATTACGGCGTTGCCGGCGAGCCGAAGCCGTTGATCGAGGTCGCGGCGGCGACCTACCTGATCGGCTCCGACCTGCGCGGGGTGATGAGTCCGGTCAGCAAGTACGCCTTCTCCGAACGCGCCCGCGCCGAGGCGGTGCAGGCGGTTGCCGGCGGCCGTCTCGGCACCTTTGCCGAGGCGCTGGCGGCGGCGCTGGAGGACTATGCGCGCAGCCTGAACCGGCGCTACGACGGCGACCGGGAAAAGCTCAGGCGCCAGGGCAAGCTCTCGTAGGGCAGCGGGCCGGGCTCAGACGATCAGCCGGTACATCACCAGGTAGTAGCGCAGCCCCTGCCACAGCGTCGAGGCGCCCAGCGCGATGACGAAAAGCGCCGCGCCCTTGAGCAGCCAGCCGCGCAGGCGCGGGCCGAGGCGGCCGAAGAGGACGGAGGCGGCGAGCATCGCCGGCAGGGTGCCGGCGCCGAAGGCGAGCATGAGCAGCGCGCCGCCGCCGAGCGAGGTGGCGGTGGTCGCCTTGACCGCCATCGCCATGGTCATCGAGCACGGCATCAGGCCGTTGATCGCGCCGCCGATCAGCGCGCCGCGCACCGGGCCTTTCTGCACCGCCAGCGTGAACTGCCGACGCAGCCAGGCGACCGGCGCGAAGCCGAGGCTGTTGCGCCATGGCGAGACGCCGAGCAGGTCGAGGCCGAGCAGAATCACGACGACCCCGGCGACGATCTGCAGCACGCCCTGCCAGAGGCCGATCCAGCCGGTGGACACGAGCACCTGGCCAAGCCCGGCGGCGATCACGCCTACCACGGCGTAAATGCCGATGCGCGCGCCGTGGTAGGCGAGATAGGGCGCCGGACCGCGCGCGCCGAGTTTCATGAAGAAAGCGGACACCAGCCCGCCGCACATGCCCAGGCAATGGCCGCTGCCGAGCAACCCGGTCATGAAGGCGAGGAACAGCGGCAGTTCGCCGGCAGCCGGAGAAAAATCGATCAAGCTTGCCACCTCGGTTGAACGCGGCGGCTGGCGCGTTTGGACGGGAGGGCCGGCGCGACGCGACGACCCGGCAGGCTCATGCCTGCAAGGAGGAGCAACAAAGCCGGGCGCCTGTCCGGACGTGCCCGCGGCCGCGTAGCGCCATCAGCCAAAGCGTGACTCGTAGCGCAGGCTTGGAGGTCAGCATGCATGCGGCGGCACAAGGAGAGATCAGCGGCCAACTGAGGTTTCAAGGTTCACCGTTGCAGACGCAGCGAGTTGCCGACCACCGACAGCGAACTCATCGCCATCGCCGCGGCGGCGATCATCGGCGTCAGCCGGCCGGCGGCGGCGAAGGGAATGGCGACGACGTTGTAGCCGAGCGCCCAGAACAGGTTCTGGCGGATGATCGCCATCGTCCGCCGCGACAGGTCGATGCCGGCGGCGACGCGGGCGATGTCGCCGCCGACCAGCGTCACCGCCGCCGCCTCGACGGCGATGCCGGCGCCGCCGCCGATGGCGAAGCCGACGTCGGCGGCGGTCAGCGCCGGCGCGTCGTTGATGCCGTCGCCGACCATGCCGACCTTGCCGCCGGCGGCCTGCAGTTCGCGCACCAGCGCCAGCTTGTCAGCCGGCGTCAGGCGGGCGAGCACGCGCTCGATGCCGACTTCGGCGGCGACGTGGCGGGCGACCGCATCGAGATCGCCGGTCGCCATCACGGTTTGCAAACCGAGCCGGTGCAGCAGCGCGATCGCCTCGCGGGCGCCTGAACGGGCCTGGTCGGCAATCGCGAAAATCGCCGCCGGCACGCCGTCGAGCGCCACATACACCGGCGTCTTGCCTTGCGCCGCGAAGCGCTCGGCGGTTTCCTGCCAGGGCGCCGGATCGACGCCCTGCTCGCGCAGGAGGTCGGCGTTGCCGATCACCAGTTGCTGCCCGTCCACAAAGGCGACGATGCCGCGCCCGGGCAGCGCGGCGAAGCTTTCGGCGCTCAGCGCGCCGGCCTGCCGCCCATGGCACCAGTCGCCCAGCGCGCGCGCCAGGAAGTGCTCGGAACCGCTTTCGGCGGCGCCGACCAGCGCCGCCAGCCGGGCCTCGTCGTGGCCGGCGGCGAGGACGGCATCGCTGACCGTCGGCCGCCCCGCGGTGATGGTGCCGGTCTTGTCGAACACCAGCGTCGTCAGTTGCGCCGCCGTTTCCAGCGCCTCGCCGTGGCGGATGTAGATGCCACGGCGCGCCGCCTGGCCGGTGCCGACCATGATCGCCGTCGGCGTCGCCAGGCCGAGGGCGCAGGGACAGGCGATGAGCAGCACGGCGACGGCATGCGACAGCGCCGTCGCCGCCGGCGCGCCGGCCAGCGCCCAGCCGCCGAAGGTGAGCCCGGCGACGCCGGCCACCGCCGGCACGAAACGCGCCGAAATGCGGTCGGCCAGTTTCTGCACCGGCAGCTTGCTGCCCTGCGCCTGATCGACCAGGCGGACGATGCCGGAGAGCACGGTGTCGGCGCCGACCGCCGTGACGCGCAGCACGAAACTGCCGTTGCCGTTGATGCAGCCGCCGACGACGCGGTCGCCGGGGGCCTTGGCGACCGGCAAGGATTCGCCGCTGAGCATCGCTTCGTCGACGCTGCTCGCGCCATCGACGACGATGCCGTCGCTCGGCACGCGGGCGCCGGCGCGCACGCGCAGGCGGTCGCCGAGGCGCACGTCGTCGATCGGAACTTCGCTTTCCGCGCCGTCGGCCGCAACGCGCAACGCGGTTTCCGGCTGCAGTTCGATCAACTGGCGGATCGCCTCGCCGGCCTTGCCCTTGGCGCGCTCTTCCAGGTAGCGCCCGAACAGCACGAAGGCGCAGATCGCCGCCGCCGATTCGAAATAGACGTGATGGCGGCGCCCGAACAGGCCGGGCAGGCTGTAGCCCCAGGCGGCGCCGGCGCCGATGGCGATCAGCGTATCCATGTTGGCCTCGCCCTGGCGGGCGAGCTGCCAGGCCTTGCGGAAGATCTCGCCGCCACTGCCGAAGAGCACCGCCGAAGACAGCGCGAACTCGACCAGGCGCAGCGCCGGCGAGCGGTGCATCAACATCCCGGACAGCACCACCGGTGCACTGAGCAGCGCCGAGCGGATGCTGCGCCGGCGCGCCTCGGCGATGCGTGCCTGCTCGCGGGCGATCACCTGGCGGCGCTGCGCCAGCGTGTCCATCGGCTGCGCCGCGTAGCCGAGGCGGCGGATCACTTCGGCAACGCCGTCGCGGTCGATCGCGCCGCGCACGTTGACGCTGGCGGCGGCGAAATTGACGTTGGCCTCGCGCACCCGCGGGTCGCGCCGCAGCTTCATCTCGATCAGCAGGGCGCACGAGGCGCAGGTCATCCCTTCCACCGACAGCGAGCACTCGCTGAGCGGCGCGTCGGCCGGCGGCGGTGCCAGCGGCGCGGGCGGCGGCGCCGCCTGCAGGTGGCCGAGGATGGCGTCGAGCGTCGCCAGCAGGCGCGCCTCGGGCAGCGCGTCGGGGTCGAAGCGGACGGTCAGCGAACCGATATCGACGACGACACTGACCTCGCGCACCGCCGGCTGCTTGCGCAACAGGATTTCCAGCAGGTAGCAGCGCTCCGCGTGCCTCACCAGCACCGGCGAAACGATGCGCAAACGGCGGCGCAGGCGGTGGGCGACGCGGAAATGCTTCATGTCTTGCGGTAACGGACCAGCAGGAAGACCAGGTAGAAGACGGTCAGCCAGGCGTTGCTGTGGGCCAGCGGGTTCTGCAGCCAGCGCTTGGTGATCAGGTCCCAGTGCGTCTTGATCAGGTAGAAAGCGACGATGTCGTTGAAGAAATTGGTCACCGCCTTTTCCGTCAGCGCACTTTCCAGCACCGGCTGCACGCGGGCGCGCAACGAACCGGGCGGCGCCTCGCCGGGCGGGATCAGGATCGTCTTCAGGCGGTCGAGCGCCGGCTGCAGGCCGAGCGCCGGCGCGACGCCGGCTTCTTCCGACGGCAGGCGTTCGAGCAGGGAAAACAGGTGGCGGGCGACGCTCGCCGTCGATAGCTGCGCCGCGTCGAAACCCAGCGTCAGCGACTGCCCGGCCGCATCGACATGGGCACGGCGGACGCCGGCCAGCCCGGCCATGCCGGTTTCGATGCCGGCGGCGAGCGGCGCCGCGCAGAGTTCGCCGGGCAGCGCCAGGCACAGGTAACCGCTGCCGCGTTCGCGGACGACGATGCGTTCCGCCAGTTGCCGCGCGTTTGCCATCGCCGCCTCCTCAGGTCCGTTCCGCGTCGCCGGTCGCGGCGGCGGGCGGCTGGACGCCGGACAGCTTTTCCTCGGCCTCGGCCATCAGGTCGTTGAGGTTTTCCTTGCGGTTAAGCGCGAAATCCTTGCCCATGCCGCCCAGCTTGCCCAACCCCTCGGTGATTTCCTTCTGGTACTTGAAGAGCAGGAAACCGGCGGCGATGCCGCCGACCGCGCCGAGCGCCAGCAGCGCCAGCGGGTTGGGCAGCACCGCCCGGCCGAGCAGGCCACGGCCGAGCGCCAGACCGCCGGCAGCCATCATCGCCCCGTTGCTCGCCGGCTTGCTGGCAAGCTGGCCGGCCTGCTGCATCAGGTGCGGCATCTGCTTCATCATGGTTTCGTTGATCATTTTTCGTCCTTTCGCGGATTGTCTGGATTCTGGTCGGCGCCGCCCGGCGCCGCCTGGATGTCGTGCAGCATTTCATAGATGCCGCGGCAGCCCTCGCAGCAGAAACGATACGCCTGATCGCCAACCTGCAGCCGGAAGGGCTTGGCGCCGATGTCCAGGCCGCATAGCGTGCAGCGCGTCTGATCCTGGCTCATTGCAGCAAGGCCGCCGCTTCGCGCTCGAAGGTCGCGGCGTCGGCTTCGCCGACGATCTTGCCGCGCACCGTGCCCTGGCCGTCGATGAAGAAGGTGGTGGGCAAGCCGACCACGCCGTAACGCTTGGCGATCGCCGAATCGCCGTCGAGCAGCGCCGGGTAGCTGACGCCGATCTTGCCCATGAAGGCATCGACGGTCGCCTTGTCCTGGCCGGCGTTCATCGCCAGCACGACCAGGCCGCGCGGCTGCAGGCGGCCGTAGACGGTTTCGATCGCCTTCATCTCGCCCTCGCAGTAGCGGCACCAGTCGGCCCAGAAACGCAGCACCACCGGCCGCCCGGCGAGATCGGCGGGAAAATTCACCGGCGTGCCGTCGGCCCGTTGCGTGCTGAAGGCGGGCGCCGCCAGGCCGACATTGACCTTGGGCGGTTCGCCGCCGCCGCAGGCGGCGAGCAGCAGGACGGCGAGGGAGAGGATGAGGGGACGCACGTTCGATCCGTTTCGCTGGGTAATTTCAGGACAATAGCCTTGCCCAGCCTGTGCAATCAAGCCCGCATCACCGCGTCCGGCTCGGCGTGCGCCGCCCGCCATACCGGCAGCAGCACGGTCAGCGCGTAAGGCAGGACGGTGAGCAGGAACAAGGTCGCCAGTTGCCGCAGGTCGACCACCGGCGACAGGCGGAAGCTCGGGTAAAGCACCGACCAGCCGCGCAGGGCCGGCGCGAACAAGGCCGCATCGTAGCGGAAGACATGCAGCCAGGCGGCGACGAAGCCGATCAGGAAGGCCGCCAGCGCAATCAGCAGGCCTTCCCAGAGCTTCATCCGGATGACATCGCTGCCCTCCCAGCCGATCGCCTTGAGGATGCCGATCTCGCGCCTTTCCTCGGCGGGCAGGCCGGCCGCCTTTTCCCAGGCGAGGATGACGAAGGCCAGGATCACGCCGGCCAGCACGGCGAGGCCGATACCGTCGCGCCAGCCGAACAGGTTCCGGTAGAGCGCCAGCCCGTCGGCGCGCGGGATCGGCCGCAACTCCGGGGACATGGCCCGGATCGCTGCCGCCAGCGCATCAGCGGACTGCGCTCCGGTGCTGCGCAGCACGGCATCGGTATACTGGCCGGCCGGGTATTCGAAGAAGCGGCGGAAATCGCCTGCCGCCAGCAACACCAGGTCGCCGCTCAGCAATTCGCTGTCCTCGGGCAGCAGCGTCGCCACCTTGAAGCTGAACAGCTTGCCGGAATAGCTGCGAAAGGAAATGGTGTTGCCCGGCACCAGGCCGCGTTCGCGCGCCACCGCGTTGCCGATGCTCAGCGTACCCGCGGCGACTTCGGCGCCCGGGCGCGCCATCAGCGTGTAGTTGGCCTTGACCACGCTGTCGTAGTAATAGCCCCACAGCCGCCCCTGCACCTCGGCCACCCCGGGCAGGCCGGCCAGACGGTCGACGTCGGTCTGCGCCAGCAGGTCGTGGCGCCCCGCCACCTGGCGCTGGACGACCATTTCCGGCGCCCCGGCCAGCACCGTCAGCGCCTCGCTGCGCAAGGCGTGACCGAACAGCATCAGCGACGCCAGCACGAAGACCAGCGCCGCGAAGACCGCCAGCAGACCGAGGCTGCGCGCCTTGCGGCGGGCCAGCGCGGCGATCGTGAAATCAATCAGGTGCAGTTGTTTTTCCAGCCAGACTCGCATCGGGGTCACGCTTGACAGGGGGTGGCGGCAACAGCGCCGCGCTCGGAAAATGGTCGAAGGCCGCCGGATGGTCCTGGAAGGCGGCATGCCGGTCGGCCTGACTGGGATGGCGGGTGTAACGCGCTTCGCAGAACAAGGCCAGGTCGGTCAGCCCGTACTGTGCCGTCATCGCCCGCAAGCGAGCGAGACGCGTTGCCGCGCCGGCATCGTCGGTGGCAACGAGGCCGACCGCGACAACAGCCAGCGCCGAAAACAGGCCAAGGACGACGAGGGAAGGACGCAAGGCTAAACGCTCCGGGAATCGGCAGGAATCATACGACAACCCGGCGCGCCCGGGCGGAAAGCGCGTCAGAAACGATTGGCCGCCCGCATCAGTGCCCCGCGCAGGGCGATGGTCACGCTCGATCCCAGTCCGACCCGTTGCGCCACCGCCGGCAGGATGATCAGCGACGCCAGCGCAAACCCTGCGCCGAGCAACAAGGAGGTCATTTCCGGCTGTTTCTGGACTGGCGCGTTCTGCATGTTGTTGATCCCCCCGATAACGATGGCGGAGATGTTAGCGCCGGAGCGCCGCGGGTGGACTGCGGCAAATTGTCGCAATGGCGCGCCAGGAAATAACCGCAGCAAAGCAAAAGTGCATTCTGTTGTCGGTGGGCGCCAGACCGTCGTTCAAACGCTGCACTACGAAAATCCCGGCTGCTTGCTAAAAATCGAAATAATAGAAATTCGCCGGCTGCATCGAGGCAATCACCGAACATCCGACACACAGCATGAGGAGCACCGGAGCCAAGATGACCGTCGGCACAAGCGCGGCCATGGAACGAATCTTCGCTATCTGATCAAGTGGGTGCAGCAGAAGCAAACCAATACCGAGAAGGACCGGCACGGTAGCCGCATCTGGCCAATAGCCCCAGTTACCGCGGTAAATTACGCCGGTAGCGACGTCATGGGCAACGGAGAGGGAGGGCGATCTGAAAATCACCGTCAAAACACTCCATGTCAGGAAAGTACAGAGTATGCAGAGCCACCGCCTCCAGCCCGACGCGGTGGCAGAGAAACGGGCATAGCCGCTGACGGTTTCGGCAACCATGATCAGGCCGTGAGCCAAGCCCCAAAGGACAAAGGTCCAGGCTGCACCATGCCACAGACCGGAAAGCATCATGGTGACGACGATGGAGAGATGGCGGGCATATTTGTGCAGATAGACGTGGAGCGGCTTGAACACGTAATCACGCAACCAGAAGCTCAGGGTTATGTGCCAGCGGCGCCAGATTTCGCCTATCGAGGCCGAGCCATAGGGCGAGCGAAAGTTTTCCGGGAAGGCGATCCCAAGCATGCCTGCCAATGCGATCGCCATGTCGGAGTAGGCACTGAAATCGCAATAGATCTGGATCGAAAAGCCGAATATCGCCGCCACGCTTTCCCAGCCCGACAGGGTGGCATGGGCGGCATAGGCCTGGTCGACATAGGCACCAACCGGATCGGCCACCAGCACCTTTTTCAGCATGCCAACCGTAAACAGGGCCAGGTTGGGCATCAGGCTGGCGCGCGCAATCGCCAACTGCGGCAGTTGAGGCAGGATGTGGCGCGCACGGAGGATCGGCCCCGCAATCAGGTGAGGGAAAAAGGTCAGATACACCGCCGTCGGCCAGAAGCCAGGCGGCTTCTTGCCCGGCTGGCGCGCCGTATCGACGAGGTAGCTGATGATCGTGAAGGTGACGAAGGATACGCCGAGCGGCAGCGCCCAGCCGAGACGCGGGGTCTGGATACCGGAAAGGCCCTCGACGGTTTCAAACAGGAAGTCCGTGTACTTGTATAGGCCGAGCGGAATCAGGGACACGAACACGCATGGCGCCAATTTGCGTCGATCACGCCAAACCAGCCGCAGCATCAGCCAGCAACCGACAATCATCGCGATCAGCAACAAAACAGCGGGCGGGTACCACCAAGCGTAGAAAATCAGGCTGGAGATGGTAACGAAGCTGAGTTGCAAACGCCGGGGACAAAAGGCGAAAAGTGCGCAGAAAATCAGGAAGAACAGCAGAAAGGACGGTAGCTGAAACAGCATCGACAGCTACTCCTTGGGGCGAGGGAAATAGGGCTTCAGCACATCCGTCATAACCTTGAACGCCTTTGCATTAGGGTGAACATCGTTATTGGCCACCCAATAGCTTTCGGCCGGTTCTTGCCGCAGACTCGGCAGTGGATCAAGGAAAGCCCAGCCACGCTTCTCGCTTTCCGCTCGCATGATGTTGGTTATGAAGTCGAACTGGTAGGGCTGGAAACTGTGCGACTCCGGAACCATCATGACCAGCACTCGGTAGCCATGCCTCGCCTGATCCGCCTTCAGCCGGTCCAGAGCCATATTCAAGGCAGCACGGCCGGGCCCATCGGCCCACATTTTTTCATAGGCTGCCACCAATCCAGCTTGGCCGGGAGCATTACTCATCGCCATTTCGACAAAGGAAACGATCAAGGCGTAGGCTTGACTATGGCGCACCAGCCATCCGGCCTGGCCGGTATCCTGCACGAGCGGCGCACGCGCCGTTGCCAGCACGATGACCGTATCCGGGCGTATCGTGTCTGCGTAGCGCAGCCAGTTGGCAACGATTTGCGTCATGTTCATGTTGCCAACGCCGGTAGTCATCACCTCGCTTTCCGGGCCGAGCCATCGGGCAAGCTGAGCGCGCAAGGTCTCGTCTTCCGGCAGGCCCCAGCCCATGGCCACGGAATCGCCGATGACAACTAGCTTATGCTTGCCCGGCGTTGTCAGGTCGGGCTCCGGTCCGCGCATGCCGAGCGAATTGATGGAGACCTCGACCCCTTGCAACGAAGCGGATGCGCCGGGGATGTGCTCATGACCGATGACGGGATCAGCGCTCTTCTGTTTGAGTAGCGTTGCGTAGCGCCACATCTCGACCAGATAGTTCTGCTGCGAAGAGGTTGCCACGCGCACCAGCCCCTCAAGCGCTGCGCAAGCCAGCAGCAGCCCCAAAAGCACGAGGCTTGCCCCCGAAAGGAGCCTCTTCACGAGAGATTTTCGGTTGCTCAAGTTCAAAACACCGCGTAAACGAAGGGCGCCCAGGATGAATTAGCCAGAACGACGAAGAGAACCGAGAACAGCATGATCACTGCAAAAAACGGGATTAATACCAACCTGGTTTTTTTGCTGAAAAGAAACCCGAAAAGGTCACTTAGGAACTTCATAACCTACTCCGCTGACAACTGAAAACCCCTGATTCTACTTTGTCTGACTCCATCTCAATCCGCTGCCGAAAGAATCGAGGCTTGTTTTTCGAAACTCTCCCCAGAGCACGGGAATCCACATGGCATGAATTAGTCATTCCAGGTGCGCCGTAACAGGCGTTACTTCCTCGGCAACCTGAGCGGGACACCACTCGGATTCATCATTCGGATCGCACCACTTTGCCATCCGCCATATCGAGCACCAGACAAAGGCGGCACGCATCAAATCTTCCGTCGACAGCAGGACGACAGCAGCGCCAAGGCCTGGATCGAAAACGCCAGCGCTCTCTACAAAGCCGAGCCGATTTCCCCCGGGACCTCGGGTAGCAGTGGAGCCCCATAAAATGGTCCCCTTTGAAAGGCTTACCCGATTCAACCATCAACGCCCCCATGAATCCATCGGGCACACCTCCCACTGAGGCCGAGGATCGGTATCATCTGCGACTTTCTGTTCAGGCCGAATACGTCTGCAGTTAGAGCAAAGAGCCCCTCCGAAACCCGGAACGATTCAGCAGAAGAAAGAGAGATGAAGGTGAGCAACAGAATTTTTGGTCTCGTGTGGTGTTTCATTGTCGGCTTTTTCGCCCTCCTGCCTTTGCGGCATGGCGATACCTTCCACACGCCGCTTGCGGTTGTCGCATTGCTGCTGGCCCTGATCACCATCGCCGCGCCAAACCTGTTGGCGCTGCCTAACCGACTGTGGGCCTGCTTTGGCAAAACCATCAGCGGCGTGACCAGCAATGTGTCGCTTTTCCTGATCTATTTTTTTCTCTTCACCCCAGGGGCCGCGCTGTTACGTCTGTGCGGCCGTAACCAACTCAAGCTCCGCCTCGATCCCAAAGCCCGCACTTACTGGACCGAGCGCCCCTCGGACGACACGAATTTCACCCGCCCGTACTGACTGACAATACGCTTCATGCAAATCCTCGGAATCTCCGCTTACTATCACGACAGTGCCGCCGCCTTGATCCGCGATGGCATCGTTGTAGCAGCCGCACAGGAAGAGCGCTTTACACGGGAAAAACAGGATTCCAGGTTTCCCCGTGCTGCAGTCCGCTTCTGCCTAGAGGCGGCAATGCACTCGCCGATAGATCATGTCGTGTTTTTTGACAAGCCGTTCCTCAAATTCGAACGCATTCTAGAAACCTATCTCAGCTTTGCGCCGAAGGGCTTTGCAACCTTCCGCGCCGGCCTCCCGGTCTGGGCGAAGGAAAAACTGTTTCAGCGCTCGTTGCTGATGAAGGAACTGGACGAACTCGCGCCCGGCCGATTCCCGTCGGACTCGCTGTTGTTTTCCGAACACCATCTGAGCCATGCGGCTTCTGCCTTCTACCCTTCGCCGTTTGACGAGGCTGTAGTACTGACCATGGATGGTGTAGGAGAATGGGCGACAACATCTGTGGCGATCGGCAATGGCTCGAAGCTGCGGGTCATCCGCGAGTTGTTTTTCCCCCACTCGCTCGGGCTTCTGTATTCCGCTTTTACCAGCTATGCCGGTTTTCGAGTAAATTCCGGCGAATACAAGCTCATGGGCCTCGCTCCTTACGGAGAACCCCGCTTTTCAGGGGTCATTCGCGAACATCTTGTTGACGTGAAGGATGATGGCAGTTTCCGGTTGAATCAGCGCTACTTTAACTACTGTACCGGGCTAAGCATGACCAATGCCCGCTTCCATGCCCTGTTCGGCCGCCCTCCGCGCCCGCCGGAAAGTCCGATCGAGGATTTTCACGCCGATGTCGCAGCTTCAATTCAGCAGGTCACAGAAGATATCGTCCTGCGCATGACACGGGCACTGGCAAAGGAAACCGGCCAGAAGAATCTCTGTTTGGCAGGAGGCGTGGCACTCAATTGCGTGGCCAATGGCAAAATCGCCGCCGACGGGGCCTTCGAGAAGGTCTGGGTACAACCTGCTGCAGGCGATGCTGGCGGAGCGATTGGCGCAGCCTTGGCCGCATACCATCTACATACCAAGGCAGCGCGGCAAATATGCCACCCTGACGCGATGAATGCCTGCGCCTTGGGTCCGGAATTCTCGCCTGAGGAAGTCGAAGCCGCGCTAGCAACCGCTGGAGCACGTTTTACCGTGGTATCGAATGAAGCGCTATTCGACGAAACGGCTGTTGCGCTAGCGGCTGGCGAGGTAGTCGGCTGGTTTCAGGGACGCATGGAGTTTGGCCCTCGAGCATTGGGTAATCGATCTATCCTCGGGGATCCACGCCGAACGGATATGCAGAAGAAGCTTAATCTCAAGATCAAATTCCGCGAGAGCTTTCGACCCTTTGCCCCATCCGTTCTGGCGGAAGCTGCGGCAGACTGGTTCGACGTGAGCGCAACGCACTCGCCTTATATGCAGACCGTCACCACAGTGGCGGAAAAACGCCGAACAATATCCGCGCAGCACGCAGCGTCACATCATGGGCTGAAGGATCAGTATCTCGTACGCTCCGTCATTCCGGCAGTTACCCATACTGACTTCTCGGCCCGGGTGCAGACCGTTTGCGCTAAAGAAAACCTCCGTTATCACATGCTCCTAAAGGCATTCGAAAAACTTACCGGCTGCCCGGTACTGATCAACACCAGCTTCAATGTCCGGAACGAACCAATCGTGTGCACACCAGCCGAAGCATTCGCTTGCTTCATGGCCACCGACATGGATCGCTTGGTCGTTGGCAACGCCGTGTTGCGCAAGGTGGAGCAGGATAGTGCGCTAGCCTTCGACTATAGTTCCCGTTTTGCGCTGGACTGACATGAGCGAACACCCGAGAAGGTCGCAGATCGAATCAAGACTCCGCTGGAGCCTGTTGAAACTCTTTCAGATTTTTATCGTGCTCTGCCTGATTGATGGATTTCTTGATATCACCTATCCACTGGCGAGCTTCACCAAAAACCATTTGATACGCAAAGTCTCCGAGACCTCGCCAGCCAAACCGGTCAAACCAGGCTCCGTACAGGACATCATTTTGCCCACACCAGGCTTTTCCGTCCGTCAGGAACCCGGGATACGCGGAATCGTGGCTGAATATCATTCGCCAAACATCAATGTCGCCATCGACGGTCTGCGCTACAACAGCCCAACCCCTTCGGAGAATTCGGCTACGGTCGGTCTCTTGCTCGGATCATCGGCCGCATTCGGCTATGGCGTCGCCGACAACCAGACACTTGCAGCACATCTGGAACGCTCGCTCAAGGATGTCCGGCTAGACAATTATGCTGGTTTGGCCCAGCCCATCACAGACAGCACGCTGCGCTGGTACGATTACCAGAAGAAGCACGGGAAACCGGACTTTGTCATCCTCGCCAGTGCCAACTATCAAATATTCGCTGATTGCCAACCGGTTCCAGCAGTGAATACGAAATCGAATATTTTTCTATTTCTGGCCGAGAAAATCGCGGATAGATTTTCACCCAAAACAACATTTCCCTGCGCCTCAAACGAAAGCTTAGACATTGCCATTCGCAATTCGATACTCGCCATCGAGAACGCAGTTGCATTCGGCCGTAAACAGGGAATGCCTTTCCATATCGTCTATCTCCCGACTCCTTATGATGCAAATGTCAATATCGACAATCTGCTAAAGGAGGCCAATGCAAAGGCGCAAATCGCTGCGATGCAGCGGGTATACAGTCGCTTTCATGAAGAACTAGCCAAGCTTGAACTGCCGGAATTCATCGATCTATCGCACTCACTGCCATCGGACAAAATGTATTTTTTGGATACCGGCGGACACATTTCCGGAGAAGGAAACAGGTTAATTGCCGAAACACTTCGTCAGCGCATTTGGGGCAACAAGTTCAGCAACAGTAGAGACTGAAGTCGCGCAAAATGATCCGGCGACACATCGGCAATATCCGCGACCGGAATCGCGTTGCGGATGCCAGTAGAGCTTTGCTGGAAGCCAAGCCGCAGGTATGTCGATCATGCATCTGGACATTACGCAAAGTGCCGCAGATGCCACAAATCTGCAACACCTCTACGCCAGAAAAGCAAAACAGCGCATGGCACTTGACGTGCGATGCGCTGTTCTGACGGGCATTCCTGGTGGACCGAATGAGGATCGAACTCACGACCTCCGCATTGCGAACGCGGCGCTCTCCCAGCTGAGCTATCGGCCCGTAAGGCGCGCATTATAGCCTAGGGAGGGGCGGTTTCTGCAAGCAGCTTGGCGACACCGGGGAAAACCCGTTCAATTCTGCCCGGCACCAGCCGCGGCGCGGCGCAGGCGGTCGGCGACGGCGGCCCAGTCGGCGCCGGCTGGCAGGGCTTCAACGACGATCAGATCGACACCGGCGTGGTCCATGTCGCGCAGCGCGGCGTAGAGGTCGTGGGCGTAGCCGACCGGATCGGCCGGCAGCATCCGCCAGGCGTGCGGCATTCCGGCCTGCGGCGGCTGGTTGGGGCTGAGCACCGCGCACTTGCCGCCGCGATGGCGCTGGGCGTTGAGGAAGTCGAGCAGGCGCTCGCCGGTGACCACGCGCAGCGGCGTGATCGGCGCGTAATGCGCTTCCAGCGAACCGGAGACGCGCGGCGCGCCGTGGCTGGTTTCGATCGCCGGCACACGGCCGAGCACCGCTTCCAGGTGCAGCGGCGAGATGTGGCCGGGGCGCAGCACCACCGGTTCGCCGCGCGAGCAGTCGATGATCGTCGATTCTATGCCGACGGCGCAGGGACCGCCGTCGAGGATCAGCGGCACGGCCTCACCCAGTTCCTCGGCAACGTGGGCGGCAGTGGTCGGGCTGATGCGGCCGAAGCGGTTGGCCGACGGGGCGGCGATGCCGGCGTGCTCACCTTTGGCAGCGGCAAAGCGGCGCAGCAGTTCGAGCGCCACCGGGTGGCCGGGGACGCGCAGGCCGACGGTGTCCTGGCCGCCGGTGACGGCGTCGGGCACCCAGGCCTGCTTCTTCAGGATCAACGTCAGCGGGCCGGGCCAGAAGGTTTCCATCAGTTCCCAGGCCACCGCCGGCACTTGCTCGGCCCAGGCCTCGACGGCATCGTGGCCGGCCAGGTGGACGATCAGCGGGTGGTCGGCCGGGCGGCCCTTGGCGACGAAGATCTTGGCCACCGCCGCCGGGTTGGCGGCGTCGGCGCCGAGGCCGTAGACGGTCTCGGTCGGCAGCGCGACCAGTTCGCCGGCCAGCAGCAGGTCGACAGCGCGCTGGTAATCCGCGTCGGAAGGCGTCATCAGTCCTTGATGCCGATGGCGGCGCGGGCGTCCAGCGCGGTCTTCTGCACGGCTTCTGGATTGTCGCCGATCACCGTGAAGTGGCCCATCTTGCGGCCCGGCCGCGCGTGGTGCTTGCCGTAGAGGTGCAGCTTCAGGTTGGGGATGGCGTGCAGCCTGGCCCAGTCCGGCTCGCGGTAGGTATCGCCGTCGTACCACAGGTCGCCGAGCAGGTTGACCATCACCGACGCCGAATGCGCACGCGGCTCGCCCAGCGGCAGGCCGCAGAGCGCGCGCACCTGTTGCTCGAACTGGTTGGTGACGCAGGCGTCGATGGTGTAGTGGCCGCTGTTGTGCGGGCGCGGCGCCATTTCGTTGACCAGCAGCTGGCCGCGGCTGACGAAGAACTCGACACCCATGGTGCCGATGTAGCCGAGCTTCTCGGCGATGCGCGCGGCCACATCCTCGGCGTCGCTCTTCATGCAGCCGGAAGTGCGCGCCGGCACGATGGAGACATCGAGGATGCCGCGCGTGTGCTGGTTCTCGCCGGTCGGGAAGCAGGCGACCTTGCCGTTTTCGTCGCGCGCCAGCACGACGGAAACTTCGTAGTCGAGCGGCAGACGCTGTTCGAGCACGCATTGCTCGCCCTTGAACTGGGCGAAGGCGAGCAGCGCCTCCGCGACGTTATTGACCGTCGCCTGGCCTTTACCGTCGTAGCCGAAGCGGGCGACCTTGAGGATGGCCGGGAACAGGCTGGCCGGCGCGGCCTTCAGGTCGGCTTCGCCGTTGACCTCGATGAACGGGCCGTGCGGGAAGCCGTTGTCGCGCAGGAAGGACTTTTCGCTGACGCGGTGCTGGCAGATCGCCACCGCCGCCGCGTGCGGGCGCACCGGCACGAACTTGGCGAGGTAGTCGAGCGTCGCTGCCGGCACGTTCTCGAATTCGGTGGTGATCGCGGCACAGCCGGCGGCGAATTCGTCGAGCGCGGCGTAGTCGTCGTAGGCGACGCAAAAGTGGCGTTCGGCGATCTGCGCCGCCGGGCTGTTCTTGTCCGGATCGAGCACCCAGACCTGGTAACCCAGTTCATGGGCAGCGGCAACGAAGAAGCGGCCGAGCTGGCCGCCACCGAGCATGCCCAGCGTGGCGGGCGGCAGGATCGTCGTTTTCATACTTCGGGCAGCTTCATGCCCAGCACCTTTTCGGTCTGGGCGGCACGGAAGGCCTGCAGTTTGGCGTTCAGCGCCGCGTCACCGTTGGCCAGCATGGCGACGGCAAACAACGCGGCATTGGCGGCACCGGCCTCGCCGATGGCGAAGGTGGCGACCGGGATACCCTTGGGCATCTGCACGATGCTGTGCAAGGAATCGACGCCGGACAGCGCGCGCGACTGCACCGGCACGCCGAGTACCGGCACCGTCGTCTTGGCGGCGAGCATGCCGGGCAGATGGGCGGCGCCGCCGGCACCGGCGATGATCGCCTGCAGGCCGCGCGGAGCGGCGGTCTCGGCGTATTCGAAGAGCAGGTCGGGCGTGCGGTGCGCGGAAACAACGCGGGCTTCGAAAGCGACGCCGAAGTCCTTGAGGATGACGGCGGCGGCCTGCATGGTCGGCCAGTCGGAGTCGGACCCCATGACGATGCCGACGGAAATCTTCTTGTCGCTCATTTAACGAATCCCCGCTTTGCGTTCGGCAGCCTCGATGGTGTTGGCCAGCAGCATGGTGATGGTCATCGGCCCGACGCCGCCCGGCACCGGGGTGATCTGGCCGGCGACTTCGAGGCAGTCATCGAAGTCGACGTCGCCGCACAGTTTGCCGTCCGGCAAACGGTTGATGCCCACGTCGATGACCACGGCGCCCGGCTTGATCATGTCGCCCTTGACGAACTTCGGCTTGCCGACGGCGGCGACGACGATGTCGGCGCGGCGGGTGTGGAACTTCAGGTCGCGCGTCTTCGAATGGCAGACGGTGACGGTGGCGCCGGCGTTGATCAGCAGCATCGCCATGGGCTTACCCACGATGTTGGAGCGGCCGATGACGACGGCTTCCTGGCCGCTCAGATCGACATTGCCCTTCTCGAACATCTTCATCACGCCGTACGGGGTGCACGGAATGAAGCGCGGCGCGCCCTGCGACAGCGCGCCGACGTTCTCGGCGTGGAAACCGTCGACGTCCTTCTCGGCGGAGATGGCTTCGAGCACCTTCTCTTCGTCGAAGTGCCTGGGCAGCGGCAGTTGCACCAGGATGCCGTGGATGGACGGATCGGCGTTCAACGCGGCGATCTTGTCGAGGACGACCTGCTGATCGACGTCCTTGTCGTAGACGATCTTCTCGGAATGCATGCCGATGGCCAGGCAGCCATTGACCTTGTTCTTCACGTAGACCTGGGAAGCCGGGTCTTCGCCGACCAGAATGACCACCAGGCCAGGCTGGTGCCCTTTGGCCGTCAGGGTTTCCACGCGTGCCTTGAAGCTCTGACGCAGTTCCTCCGCCAAGGCCTTGCCATCGATTATTTGTGCCGTCATCGTCGTATCCGGAAAACAAAAGGGGAAAGGCAGGCTGCCTTTCCCTCGAAGTTTCAGGATTTTACCAGAACCCTGGAGCGGCATCCTCATTCTGCGGCCAGCCGCGCGATTCATCCGTCATCGCACGTGCTATGCTTACCCGGCCTCCCGTCGCCACCAGCCCAGCCATGAACGCGCAAACCCCGCCGCGCCTCAGCCAGACCGCAGACCCGACTCCGTTCTGGGAGCGCATCCCGCGCTTTTTCCTGTTTCCGCTGCAGCCAGCCATCCTCGGCCATCTATTTCTGGCCGCGGCGCTGCCGGCGCTCTGCTTTCTGGCTCCCGGCGCCATCAGCGGTTTGCTGCTCTTCTTCGGCGGCTCGCTGTGGGCCTGGTTCTCAGTACTTCGCCAGGGCAGCCGGATTGCAATCGAGACCAGTCGTGGCCGCCTGCTGCCGGCAGACTACGACGACAACACACGCGAAGGACTGGGGCTGCTGCCCTTCAGCATCTTCGCGCTGTTCTTCGTCAGCGGACTGGCGGTCGGGCTGATTCAGGGCATGTTCGGCAACACGCCGGCGATGGCGATGAACTTCGTCGTTTCGCTGCTGCTGCCCGCGGCGCTGATGGTGCTGCTGCATTCGCGCAGCCTGCTCGCCGGACTCAATCCGTGGCGCGCCGCAACGCTGATCGGCAGTATTGGCAAACCCTACCTGCTGCTCTGCGTCTTTCTCTTCTGCCTGTCCAGCGCGCAGATGTTCCTCACCTGGCAGTTGTACGCCTTTGGCCTGAAACCCATCATTGCCGACCTGATGGCCGGCAACATCGTGCCGGAAAGCGGCCAGACCCCCATCGACCTGATCGGCGAACTGTTTGCCCGGCAACGCATGCGCATGTCCTCGGCGCTGTTCTGCGCCAACCTGGCGGCGATGTTCTTCACGATGATCGGCTTCAACATGCTGGGTTACGTCCTCTACCAGTATCACCGCATTCTCGGCATCCCCCTCCCCCCGACGGCACGCGGCGGCAATCCGGCGACGGCGGCGGAAGATGGTCCGGCGGCGCAGATTGCCGAACTGATCGCCGCCGGCGAAATGAGCCGCGCCATCGATATCGCCTACGAGGAACAGCGGGTGCATCACGAGGATGTGACGGCACAGGAGCGCTATCACAAGCTGCTGCACCTGGCCGGCCGCAAGGACCGCCTGCTGCCCCACGCCAACCGGCTGATCCCCCTGTTGCTGCAACGCCAGATGGCCAGCCGGGCAATCGCCGCCTGGCGCCGCTGCCACGAACTCGACGCCGATTTCCGGCTGCACGAACCGGGCGTCGAACTGGCGCTCGCCGAAGCCGCGCACAAGCTGCGCGAAAACCAGTTGGCGCTCGATCTGATGCGCGCCTTTGACAAGCGCCACCCGCGCCACCCTCTGATCCCGGAGGTCTATTTCCTCAGCGCCCGCATCCTGTGCGAGGAGTTTCGCCAGGACGCGATGGCCGAAAAGATCTTCAGCGCCATCGCCACCCGCTATCCACAACACCCCTGCGCCGAGAAAGCCGCCGAATACCGGCGCACCCTGGCCCGCCTGCGCGGCGCCGCCAGCCCGGCCTGACCCGTCGCCCCAGCGGCGGCTCGCCTCAGCCGGCGAGGCGGCTGAGGGCGGCAGCGACCGTCGCGTCGCCGGCGTTCCGGCGCGCCCCGGCTGCCGCCAGCAAGAGTCGGCGACACCGCGGATCGGCCGGCGCCAGCGCGTGCAGCAAGCGTGCCGCCCGCTCCAGTTCGACCATCCGCCCCTGAGCAAAGAAGACCTCGGCCAGCGCCGCCAGGCGGTCGGCGTCGAGGCGCGGCCGCGGCTGCGCCAGTTGCAGGTAGTCGATGAACACCGCCGGCAACATGGGCTGTACCGCGGCCTCGCGCGTCGCCATGCGCAGGAAGCTTCGGCTGGCCTGGTGAAAGGCCTCGCTGGCCGGCGCCAGCTTGAGGACGTTCAGGCATTCCTGCCAGACCGCCAGATCGTGCCCGGCATGCGCCGCCGCGCGGCCATAGGCCTGGCGCGCCAGCTCGAAATCGGCATCGCGCATGGCCTTGCGGGCCTGCGCCAGATAGCGCTCGCGGCGTTCCGTCGCGGCCGGCACCGCCGACCGCGCCTCCCCTTCTTCCGGCAACAGACGTTGCTGAGCCCGGCGCAGCAGCGGCAGGGCGAGCAGACCACCGCACAGCAAGCCACCGATGTGGGCCTCATACGCCACCCGTCCGCCCCCCAGCCAGAGCAGTTGCACGGCTTCGTTGAGCAGCCAGATCGGCAGCGCCAGCAGCGCCGGGGCGCGGATGATGTCGAAATAGACGATGATGAAATAGAAGAAGGGAATCCGCCGCCAACGCAGCAGGACGGAAAACGCGCCCATCACCGCAGCGATCGCGCCGGAGGCGCCGATCAAGCCGCTGCCGCTGGCGGCGACCATCCACAGGCCGGCGCCGGCGACGCCGCCAAGAAGGTAGATGGCAAGGAAAGCGGCGCTGCCGATCAGGCCTTCCACCGCCGGCCCGATCAGCACCAGGACCAGCATGTTGCCGAGCAGATGAGAAACGTCGGCGTGCAGGAACTGGCTGGAAAAGGCGGTGAGCAGGGTTGGCTGATCGCTGCGGAAGGCATAGCGGGTGCCGACCACCCCCGCCATCAGGCCGTCGAAACTTTGCCGCGCCTGCCGCCAGCTACCGTAAATCTCGTCGCTCGGCGGCACCACCGCCCCTTGCCGGAGTTCCTCCATGAACGCCCGATCATCCTCCATCTGCTCGAGAAGCGGCGCCAGACCGCGCCGGTTCTTGAGCAGGCGATCGAACTTTGCCACCGCCTCATGATCGCCGCGGCCGAGCAGGTGGTCCCGGTAGCGATCAGGCTCGATCTCGGCCAGCACGCTGCCCGAGTAATACTCGACGGCGTGCCGGAGCCGCGCCTCGTCACCCTGCTGCAGACCGAAGAAGACGAACAGGTTGACGACGACCAGCAACACCACGCCGACCGGCAGGTAGGGCGGGATGATGCGGGAGAGATAGGGCATCAGCAGCATGCCGCCGATTCTTGCAGAAAGGCGTCAGGCTGTCGATGTCGCCGGCATCGCCGGCGACGCCTCTTCAGGCGGCCTGCGCCGTGCCGACCGCCGCCCGACCGGCGGCGAAAGCCCGCCGGTTCAGTTCGACGAGCTTTTCGCCCTTGCGCTGGAAGCGCTTGAGCACGCAATCAAGCAGGATTTCCGCCGGAAACGGCAGATGATCGGCGATGGCACCGAGCATCACGGTGTTGCCGAGACGGATGTCGCCCAGTTCGAGGGCGATGCTGGTCGCGTCGAAGGCCACCACCGGGCCACCGCCGTCGCGCATGGCGGCGATCGGGTCGTCCGGATAGTCGAACAGGCCAAGCTCGACGACCGGCGGCACGAGGCGCGCGTTATTCATCAGCGAGATGCCACCCGGACGCAGCATGTGCCGCCAGCGCATGCCCTCGGCCGCTTCGAAGCCGAGCAGCACGTCGGCGCTGCCCGGCGTGATCTGCGGCGACAGCACGCGGGGACCGAAGCGCAGGTGCGAGGAAACCACCCCGCCGCGCTGCGCCATGCCGGCGACCTCGGTCTTCTTGGCATCGTTGCCGAGCGCAATGGCCGCTTCGGCGAGGATTTCGGTGGCGGTCATGACGCCCTGACCACCGATGCCGACGACGAGAATGTTGGTCGTTGCGCTCATGCCTGGCAGCCTCCCTTGGCGAACTGGATCGGCGCGCTCGGCACATAGTGCTCGATCGCCTTCGGCGCACAGGGCTGCAGGCAGAGGCCACAGCCGGTGCACACCGACGATTCGATGCGCACGAAAGCCAGGTCGACCTCGCGGCCACTCGCCTTGACCTCCTTGCCGCGGCGGGTGACGTGGATGGCCGGGCAGCCGACGTCGATGCAGTTGCCGCAACCGGTGCACTTATCCTCGTCGACCGCGTAAGGCTTGAGCTTGTGGTAATCCTTGATCAACACGCAGGGCTGGTCGGTGATGATGACCGAGACCTCGGGCACCTTGACCTCTTCGCGGATGGTCTTGAACAGCACCGGCAGCTCATACGGATTGACGACGTGGATGCGCTCGTCCTTGACCCCCAGCGCCGAAACCAGCTTGGCGAAGTCGATGCGCGGCGCTTCGGCGCCGTGAATGTCGCGGCCGTTGCCCGGGTTATCCTGGCCGCCGGTCATGCCGACGGCGCGGTTGTCGAGCAGCAGGACGGTGACGTTGCCCTTGTTGTACACCATGTCGAGCAGGCCTTGCATGCCCATGTGCAGGAAGGTCGAATCGCCGATCACGGCAACCACGCGCTTGTCCTTGTCGGACTCGCCGCGCCCCTTGTCCATGCCGTGGGCGATGCCCATCGAAGCGCCCATCGAGACGCAGGTATCCATCGCCTGCCAGGGGTGTCCTGCCCCCAGCGTGTAGCAGCCGATGTCGCCGGAGATGTTCAGATTGCGCACCTGCGACAGCGTGTAATAGACGCCGAGGTGCGGACAGGCGACGCACATCGTCGGCGGCCGCGGAAAAACCTGCAGGGCAGCAGCGGCCTGGGTTTCCGGCAGCGCTTCGCCAAGCAGGCGGGCGATGGCCGGCTTGAGCACGGCCGGCGACAGTTCACCCTGCAGCGGCAGGATGGCCTTGCCGATCACCGCAATGCCTTGCGCCTTCAGTTCGGTTTCGAGCAGCGGTTCGACTTCTTCGACGACGACAACGCGCTCGACCATACCCGCCAGTTCGCGGCACTTTTCGAACGGCGCCGGGCAGGAGAAGCCGAGCTTCAATACCGGCGCGTCCGGGAAGGCTTCGCGCACGTGCATGTAGGCCGGGCCGGAAGCGATGAAACCGACGCGGCGATCGCTGCCCGGTTCGATGAAGTTGAGCGGCGAGGTCTCGGCCAGCGCGCGCAGGTCACGCTCGCGCTGGAACATCAGCGGAATGCGCTTGCCGGCGTTGCCCGGCACCATCACGAAGCGCGCCTGATCCTTGCGGAAGCCGGCACCGACGTGGGCCTGGCGCTCGCCGACGGTAACCAGCGCCTTGACGTGGTTGATGCGCGTCGTCATGCGCAGGATCACCGGCACCTGGAAGCGCTCGGAGAGTTCGAAGGCTTCCAGCGTCATCGCATAGGCCTCCTGCGAATCGGCCGGCTCGAACACCGGCACATGGGCAAAGCGGCCCCAGTGGCGGGAATCCTGCTCGTTCTGCGACGACGACAGGCCGACGTCGTCGGCAATGGCGATCACCAGGCCGCCGCTGACGCCGGTCAGGGTCAGCGTCATCAGCGCGTCGGAAGCGACGTTCATGCCGACATGCTTCATGCAGCAGAAAGCGCGCGAGCCGGCATAGGCGGCGCCGATCGCCACTTCGAGCGAAACCTTTTCATTGACCGACCACTCGGCGTAGAGGTCCGGATAAGTGGCGATGACTTCGAGCATCTCGGTCGCCGGCGTGCCGGGGTAGGCGGCGGCAACCTTGACGCCGGCTTCCCAGACGGCGCGGGCAACGGCTTCGTTGCCGGACAGGAAGAGCCGGCTGGCGGCCGGGGCGGGCATGACTGCTGCCATGAAAACTCCTGACTGAAACAAAAGCTGTTGATTGTAAAGCGATAGCTGCCGGGCAATTTGATACAGCGCAACTTGCCGGCGATTTGTTTTTTGTTACGTATCGCCGGCGCAACGAAATGCCAAATTGACGCAAAGATTATTGCACGATACGAATTTTGTTTTTACAATGCGCAACAGAAGCTAGGTGTAAACACGGGGTGTGATCCTCCGTGCAAAGCGTTAAAGTTGTCCGGCTTACCCAGCCAGACAGAATGAAAACCCACGTAGGAGACAAACCATGGCCGAACAGCCGAACAACCTGCCCGCCGACCAGGACCCGCAGGAAACCAAGGAATGGAAGGACGCCCTCGACGGCGTCATCAGCAACGAAGGCGCCGAGCGCGCCCACTACCTGATCGAGACGCTGATCGCTCAGGCGCGCGAAGACGGCATCGACATCCCGTACTCCGCCAACACCGAATACATCAACACCATTCCCGCCGACCAGCAGCCCAAGTACCCGGGCGACCCGGACATGGAGATCAAGATCCATTCCTACATCCGCTGGAACGCCATGGCCATGGTCGTGCGCGCCAACAAGGACACCAACGTCGGCGGCCACATCGCCTCCTTCGCCTCGGCTGCCGCCCTCTACGACGTCGGTTTCGCCCATTTCTGGAAGAGCCTCGACCATGAAACCGGCGGCGACCTGATCTTCTTCCAGGGCCACTCGGTCCCCGGCGTCTATTCGCGCGCCTTCATGCTCGGCCGCCTGACCGAGGAACAGATGGACAACTTCCGCCAGGAAACCGGCGGCAAGGGCATTTCCTCCTACCCGCACCCGTGGCTGATGCCGGACTTCTGGCAGTTCCCGACGGTATCCATGGGCCTCGGCCCGATCCAGGCCATCTACCAGGCCCGCTTCATGAAGTACCTCGCCTCGCGCGGCCTGATCGACGCCGCCAAGGCCGAGCAGCGCAAGGTGTGGGCCTTCTTGGGTGATGGCGAGACCGACGAGGTCGAATCGCTCGGCGCCATCGGCATGGCCGGCCGCGAAAAGCTCGACAACCTGATCTTCGTCATCAACTGCAACCTGCAGCGCCTCGACGGCCCGGTGCGCGGCAACGGCAAGATCATCCAGGAACTGGAAGCCGAATTCCGCGGCGCCGGCTGGAACGTCATCAAGCTGATCTGGGGCACCCACTGGGACGCCCTGTTCAACCGCGACAAGAAGGGCATCCTCAAGAAACGCATGATGGAACTGTGCGACGGCGAGTACCAGACCTTCAAGGCCAAGAACGGCGCCTACGTCCGCGAGCATTTCTTCAACACGCCGGAACTCCGCGAACTGGTCGCCGACTGGACCGACGACGACGTCTGGCAACTGAACCGTGGCGGCCACGACATCTTCAAGATCTTCGCCGCCTACAACGCCGCCGTCACCCACAAGGGCGCCCCGACGCTGATCCTGGCCAAGACCATCAAGGGCTTCGGCATGGGCCAGGCCGGCGAGGCGATGAACATCTCGCACCAGCAGAAGAAGATGGACAAGGAGCAGATCGGCCGCTTCCGCGACCGCTTCGCGCTGCCGGTCCCCGACGACAAGCTGGAAGAGCTGCCCTACCTGAAGTTCCCGGAAGACTCCGCCGAATACAAGTACATGCGCGAACGCCGCATGGCGCTCGGCGGCTTCCTGCCGTCGCGTCGCCGCAAGGCCGAGCCGCTGGCGATTCCGGCCCTGGAAAAGTTCGAGGCGCTGTTGAAGGCCTCCGGCGAAGGCCGCGAACTGTCCACGACGATGGCCATCGTCCGCATCATGAACATGCTGTTGAAGGACAAGCAGGTCGGCCGCAACGTCGTGCCGATCGTCCCGGACGAATCGCGCACCTTCGGCATGGAAGGCATGTTCCGCGCCGTCGGCATCTGGAACCAGCAAGGTCAGAACTACGTCCCGGAAGACCATGACCAGTTGATGTTCTACAAGGAATCGAAGGACGGCCAGGTGCTGCAGGAAGGCATCAACGAGGCCGGCGCGATGAGCGACTGGATCGCCGCCGCCACCGCCTACTCGGTGCATGGCGTGCAGACCATTCCGTTCTACATCTGCTACTCGATGTTCGGCCTGCAACGCGTCCTCGACCTCGTCTGGGCGGCTGGCGACCAGCGCGCCCGCGGTTTCCTGGTCGGCGGCACCGCCGGCCGCACCACGCTGAACGGCGAAGGCCTGCAGCACGAGGACGGCCACAGCCTGGTCCTGGCCAACCTGATCCCGAACTGCGTCTCCTACGATCCGACCTTCCAGTACGAAGTCGCCGTCGTCGTCCAGGACGGCCTGCGCCGGATGAACGCCGAGCAGGAAGACGTCTTCTACTACATCACCGTGATGAACGAGAACTACGAGCACCCGGAAATGCCCGCCGGTGCCGAGGCCGACATCATCAAGGGGATGTATGCCTTCAAGAAGGGTGGCGAGGGCGAGCTGCGCGTGCAACTGCTCGGCTCCGGCACCATCTTCCGCGAAGTCATCGCCGCCGCCGACCTGCTCAAGGCCGACTGGGGCGTCGAGGCCGACCTCTGGGGCTGCCCGAGCTTCAACGAACTGGCCCGCAACGGCCAGGACGTGGCGCGCTGGAACCTGCTCCATCCGCTGGAAGAACCGAAGCTGTCGCACGTCGAGCAGAAGCTCGCCGGCAGCGTCGGCCCGGTGGTTGCCGCGACCGACTACATCAAGCTCTACGCTGAGCAGATCCGCCCCTTCGTCAAGGGCAGCTACGTGACGCTGGGCACCGACGGTTTCGGTCGCTCCGACACCCGCGAGAAGCTGCGCCACCACTTCGAGGTCGATCGCCACTGGGTGACGCTGGCGGCGCTCAAGGCGCTCGCCGACGAAGGCAAGATCGGCCGCGAGAGGGTCGCCGCCGCACTGGTCAAGTACAACCTGGATCCGGCCAAGCCGAATCCGCTGTCGGTATAAGAAGGGAGCGACAACATGAGCCAGATCATTGAAGTCAAGGTTCCCGACATCGGCGATTTCGACGAAGTCCCGGTCATCGAACTGTTTGTCAAAGTCGGCGACACGATCAAGGTCGACGACGCCATCGTCACCCTCGAATCGGACAAGGCCACCATGGACGTGCCGAGCCCGGTTGCCGGCACGGTCAAGGAAGTGCTCGTCCAGCTCGGCGCCAAGGTCGGTGAAGGCGCGCTGCTGATCAAGGTCGAAACCGGTGAGGCCGCTGCCGCCGCGGCGCCCGCTCCGGCTGCTGCGCCAGCCCCGGCCGCAGCCGCGCCGATTGCCGCAGCGCCCGCTGCCGGCGGTGGCGTGGTCGAAGTGAAGGTTCCGGACATCGGCGATTTCGCCGAAGTGCCGGTGATCGACCTCTTCGTCAAGGTCGGCGACACGATCAAGGTCGATGACGCCATCTGCACGCTGGAATCCGACAAGGCGACGATGGATGTGCCGTCCTCGGCCGCCGGTGTGGTCAAGGAAGTGCTCGTCCAGCTCGGTTCCAAGGTCAGCGAAGGTGCTCTGCTGATCAAGGTGGAAACCGGTGCGGCCGCCGCTGCCCCGGCCCCGCAGGCGGCTGCTCCGGCGCCCGCCGCGGCACCGGCCCCGGTTGCCGCC
>OFJB01000099.1_pt1 | contig 51354 bp, 47 predicted proteins | sample 1775081 | NCBI WGS metagenome assembly OFJB01 (sample SAMN08195771, study PRJEB24354) | sludge metagenome | isolation source: initial sludge from phenol fed wastewater aerobic bioreactor | place: India: Nagpur | collected 2016-06-05
CCGCCGAGCGCCATCTGTGGTGCAACGTGGTCGATGACGCCGCACGCTCCAGCGCGCAGGTGCCCGCCATCGTGGACCGCGCCCCCATCACCATCGCCATCTCTTCCGGCGGCTCCGCCCCGGTGATCGCACGGCGCCTGCGCGAGCGCATCGAAGCGCTCATTGCGCCCTCGATTGGCGCACTCACCGCTCTCGCCCAGCGCCAGCGCGCCGCGATCCGCCGCGCCCGCCCGGAGCTCGCCGCACGGCAGCGCTTTTATCACTGGCTGCTCGATGGCCCGGTGCACGATGCGCTGCGCGCCGCGCAGCCCGAACGCGCCGAAGCCCTGCTCACGCAAGCCCTGCATGAAGGCGAACCGCCGGTGCCGGGCAAGGTGCTGCTGGTCGGCGCCGGGCCGGGCGACCCGGGGCTCTTGACGCTGCGCGGCCTGCGCGCGCTCAACGAGGCCGACGTCATCCTGCACGACCGCCTGGTGAGCGACGAAGTCATGCAACTGGCGCGGCGCGACGCGCTCACCATCAGCGTCGGCAAGACCCCGGGCGAAGACCACGAGGCGACGCAGCGGCGCATCCACGCGCTGATGCTGGAGCACGCCCGCCAGGGCCGCACGGTGGTGCGGCTCAAGGGGGGCGATCCCTTCGTCTACGGGCGCGGCGGCGAAGAGCTGCTGGCGCTGCGCGCGCACGGCATCGCCTGCGAAGTGGTGCCCGGCATCACTGCGGCGCTCGCCTGCGGCACCTATGCTGGCATCCCGCTCACGCATCGGGGCCTGGCCGACCGGCTCACGCTGGCGACCGCGCACCGCAGCGCCGATGCCGAAGCGGCCCGCACCGGAAGCGGCCACACGCGGGTCTACTACATGGGCGTGGAGCGCCTGGGCACGCTGCGCGCCCAACTGCTGCGCGATCTGCCCGCCGACACCGCCTGCGCCATCGTGGAAAACGCCTCGCGCCCGAACCAGCGCACGCTGCACGCCACGCTGGCCACCGTGCTCGATGAGGCCCGCGCGCACGCCATCGCCTCGCCCGCGCTGCTCATCGTCGGCGCAGTCGCCACGCTGGGGCAGGAGCTGGCCTGGTTTGGCCAGACCCTGACACCGCCAGCACGCGCCACCACCGCCCAAGCGGCCGAGGACGCCGCGCTGCTCGCCGCATAGAAAGGACACCTTCATGCCCACCACAACCTTGCCCCCCCCGCTGGCGCAGCGCTGGGACGCCCTGCTCGCCCTGCTGCAAGGCATCGCCGAGGAGCACCCGGACGCGCTGCTCGCCTCGTCGATGGGCGTGGAAGACACGCTGCTGATCCACGCGCTGATGCAACTGCCCGCGCGCCTGGGCGTTTTCATGCTCGACACCGGCCGCCTGCACCAGGAAACGCTGGCGATGGTCGGCACCCTCAGGGCGCGCTACGACCTCGATGTGCAGGTGCTGCACCCCGAGCCCGAGGCCGTGCGCCATTACGTGCAAACCCACGGCCTGAACGCCTTCTATGAAAGCGTGGAGCTGCGCAAGCTGTGCTGCGACATCCGCAAGGTGCAGCCGCTGCGCCGCGTGCTCGCGGGCCACGGCGCCTGGATCACCGGCCAGCGGCGCGAGCAGTCCGCCACGCGCGCCGAACTGCCCGAGGCGCAGTGGGACGAGGCCTTCGGCCTGCACAAATACAACCCGCTGGCGAGCTGGCGCACCGATGAAGTCTGGGCCGTGGTGCGCGCGCTGGGCGTGCCCTACAACCCGCTGCACGACCGGGGCTACGCCTCGATCGGCTGCGAATGCTGCACCCGGGCCATCCGCCCTGGCGAGGACATCCGCGCCGGGCGCTGGTGGTGGGAGCAGAGGAACAACGCCGAGTGCGGCCTGCACGCCCGCGTGAACGCCGCCGCCCCCCACGAGAGCCCCGACCCCACCCCCGCCGCCTGAACCATGAACGCCACCACCTTGCAACGCACCCACCTGGACTGGCTGGAATCCGAAGCCATCCACATCCTGCGCGAAGTCGCCGCCGAGTGCGAGCGGCCCGTGCTGCTTTTTTCCGGCGGCAAGGATTCCTGCGTGCTGCTGCGCCTGGCCGAAAAAGCCTTTCGCCCCGGCAGATTCCCCTTCCCGCTGCTGCACGTGGACACCGGCCACAACTTCCCCGAGGTGATCGCCTTCCGCGACCGGCGCGCGCAGGAACTCGGCGAGACGCTCATCGTGCGCAGCGTCGAGGATTCGATCGCCCGCGGCTCCGTGATGCTGCGCCACGAGAGCGACTCGCGCAACGCCGCGCAGGCCACCACGCTGCTCGAAGCCATCGCCGAATTCCGCTTCGACGCCTGCATCGGCGGCGCGCGCCGCGACGAGGAAAAGGCCCGCGCCAAGGAGCGCATCTGCTCGTTCCGCGACGAGTTCGGCCAGTGGGACCCGAAGAACCAGCGCCCCGAGCTCTGGAACCTCTACAACACCCGCGTGCACCCGGGCGAGAACATCCGCGTGTTCCCCATCTCCAACTGGACCGAGCTCGACATCTGGCAGTACATCGCGCGCGAAGCGCTCGCACTGCCCTCGATCTACTACAGCCACGTGCGCGACGTGGTGCGCCGCAAGGGGCTGCTGGCACCCGTCACGGCGCTCACCCCGCCGCGCGAGGGCGAGGTGGTGGAGCAGGTGCGCGTGCGCTTTCGCACCGTGGGCGACGTCTCCTGCACCTGCCCGGTGCAGTCCGACGCCCGCACGCCGGCCGACATCATCGCCGAGACGGCCGTGACCACGATCACCGAGCGCGGCGCCACGCGCATGGACGACCAGCTCTCCGAGACGTCGATGGAGCGGCGCAAGAAAATGGGGTACTTCTGATGAACGCCATCAACGATCTCTGGCCCGAGGCGCGCCACAAGGGCGTGCTGCGCCTGGTCACCGCCGGCTCCGTCGACGACGGCAAATCCACGCTGATCGGGCGCCTGCTGCTCGACAGCAAGGGCGTGTTCGCCGACCAGCTGCAGGCCATCTCCGGCTCGCGCTACTCGCGCGCCCCGGCCGACACGCTGGACCTGGCGCTGCTCACCGACGGCCTGGAAGCCGAGCGCGAGCAGGGCATCACCATCGACGTGGCCTACCGCTACTTCGCCACGCCGGCGCGCAAGTTCATCATCGCCGACGCGCCGGGCCACGAGCAGTACACGCGCAACATGGTCACGGGCGCATCCACGGCCGACGCCGCCGTGATCCTGATCGACGCCGCGCGCGCCGCGGACGGCCGGCTCCTGCCCCAGACCAAGCGCCACGCCACGCTGGCCCAGCTGCTGGGGCTGCGCCACATCGTCGTCGCGGTCAACAAGATGGACCAGGTGCACTGGGACCGCGCCGTCTTCGAGCGCATCCGCGCGGCATGCGCCGATCTGGCCCGCCGCCTGGGCATCGCCTCGCTGCAATGCGTGCCGCTGTCGGCCCTCACCGGCGACAACGTGGTGCAGGCCAGCCGCCACATGCCCTGGCATGACGGCCTGCCCCTGCTGCCGCTGCTCGAATCCCTGCCGCTGGAGCAGGACGCCGCGCAGGAGCGCGTCCGCTTCTTCGTGCAATGGGTGATCCGCCACGAAGGCAGCACCACGCGCGCCTTCCGCGGCTACGCCGGCCAGCTGCAGGGCGGCGCGCTGCGCGTGGGCGACACGCTGCAGGTGCTGCCCAGCGGCGAGACGGCGCGGGTGCAGGCGCTGTACCGGGGCGACGAGCCCCTGGACACCGCCGCCGCCGGCGACAGCATCACCATCGTGCTCGACCGCGAGATCGACGTCTCGCGCGGCGATCTGCTGGTGGCGGGCGACAACCCGCCCCAGGTGGCGCGCGAATTCGAAGCCGACCTGTGCTGGCTGGACCGCCAGCCGCTCAACCCCGCACGCTGGTACTGGCTCAAGCAGGGCACGCGCCTGACCCAGGCCCGCATCACCGCCGTCACCGCCCGGCGCGACATCAGCGAGCTATCAACGGTCGCCTGGAGCGGCCCGCTCGCGGGCAACGACATCGGCCGCGTGCAGATCCGCACGCGCGACGCTCTGGCCCTGGACGACTACGACCACGAGCGCGGCACCGGCGCCTTCATCCTGATCGACGACGCCAGCCACCAGACGGCGGCGGCGGGGATGGTGCGGCTGGCCGGTTGAAAGGGCGCGCCACTCACTCGACCGTCACGCTCTTGGCCAGGTTGCGCGGTTTATCGACATCCGTCCCGCGCGCGCAGGCGGTGTGGTAGGCCAGCAGCTGCAGCGGCACGACGTGCAGCAGCGGGCTCAGCGGCCCGTAGTGCTCGGGCATGCGGATCACGTGCATGCCTTCGCTGCTCTGGATCTGCGAGTCGGCGTCGGCCAGCACGTAGAGCACGCCGCCGCGGGCGCGCACTTCCTGCAGGTTGCTCTTGAGCTTTTCCAGCAGCGCGTCGTGCGGCGCCACGGCCACCACGGGCATGGCGCTGGTCACCAGCGCCAGCGGCCCGTGCTTGAGTTCGCCGGCCGGGTAGGCCTCGGCGTGGATGTAGCTGATTTCCTTGAGCTTGAGCGCGCCCTCCAGCGCGATCGGGTAGTGCAGGCCGCGGCCCAGGAACAGCGCGTTCTCCTTCTTCGCGAATTCTTCCGACCAGCCGATGAGCTGCGGCTCCAGCGCCAGCACGGCCTGCAGCGCCACGGGCAGGTGGCGCATGGCCTTGAGGTGCGCCGCCTCGGCCTCGGGCGTGAGCCGCCCCTTGGCCTGCGCCAGCGCCAGGGCGAGCAGGAACAGGCCCGCGAGCTGGGTGGTGAAGGCCTTGGTGGAGGCCACGCCGATCTCCACCCCGGCGCGGGTGACGTAGGCCAGCTCGCACTCGCGCACCATGGCGCTGGTGGCGACGTTGCAGATGGTGAGCGTGTGGCACATGCCCAGGCTTTGCGCGTGGCGCAGCGCGGCCAGCGTGTCGGCGGTCTCGCCGCTCTGGCTGATGGTGACGACGAGCGTGCGCGGGTCGGGCACGCTGGTGCGGTAGCGGTACTCGCTGGCCACCTCGACCTGCGTCGGGATGGCGGCGAGCTCTTCGAGCCAGTACTTGGCGGTGCAGCCGCTGTAGTAGCTGGTGCCGCAGGCGAGGATGAGCACGCGGTCGATGTCCTGGAACACGCGCCAGGCGGCGGCGTGGGCGCCGTCGAACAGCTCGGGCACGACGGCCTCGATGCCGTCGAGCGTGTCGGCGATGGCGCGCGGCTGCTCGAAGATTTCCTTCTGCATGTAGTGGCGGTAGGGGCCGAGCTCGGCCGCGCCGCTGTGCGCGGCCACGGTGCGCACCGAGCGCTGTGCCTGGGCGAGCGGCTTGCCGTCGCGGCCCGCGATCCAGTAGCGGCCCAGCTGCAGGTCGACCAGGTCGCCCTCTTCCAGATAGACGATCTGGTCGGTCACGCCGGCCAGCGCCATCGCGTCGCTGGCCAGGAAATGCTCGCCCTGCCCCACGCCCAGCACCAGCGGCGAGCCGGCGCGCGCGCCCACCACTCGGTGCGGCTCGTCCTTGTGGATCACCGCGATGGCGTAGGCGCCGGTGAGCTGCTGCACCGCCGCGCGCACGGCGGCGAACAGGTCGCCGTCGTACAGGCTGTCGATCAGGTGGGCGATGACTTCGGTGTCGGTCTGGCTGGCGAACTGGTAGCCGCGCGACTGCAGCTGGGCGCGCAGCGCCTCGTAGTTCTCGATGATGCCGTTGTGCACCAGCGCCACGTGGCCGGCCTGCGTCACGTCGCCCGGCGTGGCGCCCGGGCCGTGGCTGGCGTGCGGATGGGCGTTGGAGACGGCCGGCGCGCCGTGCGTGGCCCAGCGGGTGTGCGCGATGCCGGTGGCGCCTTGCAGGTGCTCCTGCTGCACCTGCGCCATCAGCTCGGCCACGCGCGCGGTGCTGCGCGCGCGCCGCAGGCCGCCGGCGCCCGTCTGGCCCAGGCTCGCCTCATGCACCGCCACGCCGCAGGAGTCATAGCCGCGGTATTCCAGGCGCTGCAGGCCCTGCACCAGGATGGGAACGATGTTGCGCGTGGAGACCGCGCCGACGATGCCGCACATGGGGAAGCTCCTCGAAAAGACAACGCGATGCTAAGGATCCACGGCTGGCATCGGTGTTCATATTTATCGATGGTTTGGAATATTATTTCTGTTTTGTTGGTTTGAGGAATTTTTCTTCAAATCAAGGCATTCCATGAAATTCGATATCAACCTCGATGCAGTCGACCTGCGGCTGCTGGACCTGCTCCAGCACGATGCCGGGCAGAGCAACCTGGCGCTGGCGCGGCAGGCAAACCTCTCGCCCGCCACCTGCCTGCGGCGCGTGCGCCGGCTGCGCAGCGGCCTGATCGAGCGCCAGGTGGCGCTGCTCTCGCACGATGCGCTCGCGGCCGTGCAGGGCCATGGGCTGGCGGCGATCGTCGAGGTGGCGCTGGATAAGCAGGGGGCGGAGCACCTCGCCGCGTTCGAGGCCCGCGCCGTGCGGGAGGACGCCGTGCAGCAGTGCTGGCGCGTCTCGCCCGGGCCGGACTTCGTGCTCGTGGTGCAGGTGCGCGACATGCCGCACTACCTGCAGCTCGCCGAGCGCCTGTTCACGCAGGACGCCAACGTGCGCAACGTCAAGGCCTTCTTTGCGACCCGGCGTGCGAAATTCGATACAAAACTGCCTCTATCGCCCGCCAGTCAAGCGTGACCAGCTATCAATCCAGGAATAAAGCACAGGCGGTTGGCGGGCAGCTCTTGACCTGCGCCGCGATCGCCTGCATCTTCGTGCGATGAGCCGCTGCCCGCGCAGCGGCATGGAGCGCACATGGAGTTCAAGGACTACTACAAGATACTGGGCGTGGACCGCGGCGCGAGCAGCGACGAGATCAAGAAGGCCTACCGGCGCCTGGCGCGCAAATACCACCCCGACGTGAGCAAGGAGGCGGACGCCAGCAGCCGCATGGCCGAGGTGAACGAGGCCAACGCGGTGCTGTCCGACCCCGAAAAGCGCGCCGCCTACGACGCGCTGGGCAGCGGCGCGGCGCAGGGCGCGGGGCAGGACTTTCGCCCGCCACCCCACTGGGACGCGGGCTACGAGTTCTCCGGCGCGCCCGAAGGCCAGGGCATGGACGAGGCGCAGTTCAGCGAGTTCTTCGAGCAGCTCTTCGGCCACGCGGCGCGCGCGCGCCAGGGCTCGACCCGCAGCCGCGGCCGCGGCAAGGCGGACGCGGCGCAGCGCGGCGACGACCACCATGCGCACATCGAGCTGGACCTGCGCGACGCCTACCTCGGCGGCGAGCGCCTGCTCTCGCTGCGCGGCGCGCGCCTGGATGCGCAGGGCCACCTCGTGCACGAAGAGCGCCAGGTGCAGGTCAAGATCCCGAAAGGCGTGCGCGAGGGGCAGCTCATCCGCCTGGGCGGCCAGGGCGGGCCGGGGCTGGGCGGCGCCGCCCCGGGCGACCTGTTCCTCGAAGTGCAATTCAAGGCCGACCCGCGCTGGCGCACGCAGGACCGCGACGTCTACCTGAGCGTGCCCGTGGCGCCCTGGGAGGCCGAGCTGGGCGGTCCCATCGAGGTGCAAACGCCCGCGGGCGCCACCGTGCAGGTGACCGTGCCGCCGCGCTTCAAGCCGGGGCGCAAGCTGCGCCTGAAAGAGCGCGGCATCCCCGCCGCCACGCCCGGCGACCTGTACCTGGAGCTGCAGGTGGCGCTGCCGCCCGCCGCCACCGAGGCGCAGCAGCAGGCCTACCGCGCGCTGGCGCAGGCCTTCCCGGGATTCGCGCCGCGCGCCGCGCAAGGAGTCTGAAATGCCCCATCGCAACGATATCCACGACGTCTTCGTCGAACTCCTGGACGATGCCGCCTGCCTGGACGTTCAGGACCTGGCGCGGGCCTGCCGCATGCAAACGGCCTGGGTCACCGAACGGCTGGCCCGCGGCCTCCTGCAGGGCGAGCTGCAGGACGGCCAGTGGCGCTGCAGCGCGGCCGCCATCGTGCGGGCGCGGCGCCTGGCGCAGTTCGAGACCGCCTTCGACGCCGACCCCGAGCTGGCCGCCCTCACCACCGACCTGATCGAGGAAGTGACCGGCCTGCGCCAGCAGCTCAGGGCGCTGCGGGCGCGCCTGGCGCTGCCGGAGTGATACGGGTTTGCAATCAACAAGAGAACAAGGCGCGAAGCCGCAGACAGTACACGTAGTACGGCAAGGCGAAGCAACGCAGTTATCTTTTTGATTGCGAAGCCGTATGAGCCGCGCGCCGCAACGCGCGTTCAGGCGGCGGGCCAGTCCAGGTTAACCGTGCATCCGGCGTCGGGCTGCGCGGACAGCGAAAGGCCCGCGCCATGGCGATCGGCAATCGTCTTGCACAGCGCCAGGCCCGTGCCCACGCCGTCGAACTCGCCCTCGCGGTGCAGGCGCTGGAACACGCCCGGCAGGCCCGGCGCGCGGCCCGGATCGAAGCCGACGCCGTTGTCGCTGATGCGCACCTGCACCCGCCCCCCCAGTGCCGCGGCGCCCGCCACCTCGATGCACGGCCGCTCGCGCGGCCGCGAGAACTTGACCGCGTTGGCCAGCAGCTCGCCGAGCACCTGGCCGAACAGCGCGGGATCGGCCCAGACCGGCGGGATCGGCTGCGCCACGCGCCACTGCACGCGCCCGGCGTCCGCCAACAGGCCGCGGGCCCGCTCCAGGGCCTGCGGCACATCCACCGGCGCCGGGTGCAGCGGCGCGCGGCCGGCGCGGCTGATGGCCTGCAGGCCGTCCAGCATGGCCGCCATGCGGCGCGCGGACTGCTGCATCGTGGCGGCGAACCCCATCGCTTCGCGCACCTGCGGCGGCGGATCGGGCAGCTCCCGCAGCACCTCCTGCAGCAGCGCGCCGTAGGACGTGACGTGGCGCAGCGGCGCGCGCAAATCGTGCGAGACGGCGCGCAAGAACTCCTCGTGCGCCTCGGACAGCGCCTGCACGCGCCCGAGCGCCGCATCGCGCTCGGCCCGCAGGCCTTGCAGTTCATCAGGCATGTCAGCCTAGAAACGGGAGTTGGATGCGCTTGCCGGTGCCGCTCTCGGCGCGCCAGGCCAGGCGCGACAACGCAGCGGGCTCGTGCCCGCAAGGCGGAGCAACGCCGCATGGCGCGCCGAGAGTGGTGCCGGCAAGTGCATAGCGCTGTCACCCAAGAGGTGAGCGTGATCGAAGTCAGTGAAGTCAAGCATGACGCGGTTTTCGAGAAAATGACAAGCGGTCAACTGCCGTTTCTAGGGTCGGTCTCTGGGCTGCTTCACCGGGCGATGCCACTCGGCCTTGCTCACCTGCCGCCCGCGCCCGAGCGTGAGCACGCCCGGCGGCGCATCCTGCGTCACCACCGAGCCGGCGCCCACCACGCCTTCCGCGCCGATCGTCACCGGCGCCACCAGCACGCAGTTGCTGCCCACGTGCACGTCGTGCCCGATCACCGTGCGGTGCTTGTTCACGCCGTCGTAGTTGGCGGTGATGCTGCCCGCGCCGTAGTTCACGCGCTCGCCCACCGTGGCGTCGCCCAGGTAGGCCAGGTGGTTGGCCTTGGCGCCGTCGGCCAGGGTGGAATTCTTCACCTCGACGAAGTTGCCGACGTGCACCTCGCGCCCCAGCACCGCGCCCGGGCGCAGGCGCGCGAACGGGCCGACGCGCGCGCCCTCGCCCACGCGCACCCCGGCGCGCTCGCCGTCGATGTGCGTGTAGGGCTGGATCACCGCGCCCGCCGCGATCGCCGCATTGGCGATGCAGCAGTAGGCGCCGATCTGCACGCCCTCGCCCAGCTCGACATGACCCGTGAAGACGCAGCCCACGTCGATCTGCACGTCCTGGCCGCACACCAGCGCGGCGCGGATCCCGCGCGCGGCGTCGTCGCGCAGGTCGAAGCGCGCGGGGTCGGCCAGGCGCACGCCCTGCTCCATCAGTTCCCGGGCCTGGCGCAGCTGGCAGGCCCGCTCCAGCTCTGCCAGCTGCATCGGGCTGTTCACGCCCGCCACCTGCAGCGCGTCGTCGATGCAGTGCGCCACCACGGGCACGCCGTCGGCCACGGCCATGGCCACCACGTCGGTCAGGTAGTACTCCTGCTGCGCGTTGTCGTTCTTCAGGCGCGCCACCCAGCTTCTCAGCCGCCGCGCGGGCAGCGCCATGATGCCGCTGTAGATCTCGTCGATGGCGCGCTCGGCCGCGCTCGCGTCCTTGTGCTCGACGATGCGCTCGACCCGCCCCTGCGCGCCGCGCACGATGCGCCCGTAGCCCGCGGGATCGGGCAGGCGCACGGTCAGCAGCGCCAGGCGCTCGCCCTGCGCCGCCTGCACCAGCGCGCGCAGCGTCCCGGCCTGCGTGAGCGGCACGTCGCCCGAGAGCACCAGCACCAGGCCGTCGTCGTCCAGCGCGGGCAGCGCCTGCTGCACCGCATGGCCGGTGCCGAGCTGCGGCTGCTGCAGCACGAATTTCAGGTCAAATCGGCCTTCAGCGCCCGCCTGCTCTGCGCAAGCAGCTTGCACTTCCATAGCACCATGGCCGGTCACGACCACCACGCGCCGCGCCTGCAGGCTCGCGGCCTGGTCCAGCACGTGGAACACCAGCGGGCGGCCCGCCAGGCGCTGCAGCACCTTGGGCACGCGGCTCTTCATCCGCGTGCCCTTGCCCGCGGCCATGACGAGCACGTCCAGCGGCAGGTCCGTCATGACAGCGCCACCCGCGCGAACTTGCGTTTGCCCACCTGCACCACGTAGCTGCCCGCGGCGAGCTTGAGGCCTTTGTCGCTGACCACGGCGCCATCGATGCGCACGCCGGCGCCGTCGATCAGGCGGTTGGCCTCGCTGGTCGAGGGTGCCAGGCCCGCCTGCTTGAGCAGCGTGCCGATGCCCAGCGGCGCGCCCGAAAGCGCCACCTCGGGGATGTCGTCGGGGATGCCGCCCTTGCTGCGGTTGTGAAAATCGGCCTCGGCGGCCTCGGCGGCGCGCGCATCGTGAAAGCGCGTGGTGATCTCGCGCGCCAGCATCACCTTGGCGTCCTTGGGGTTGCGCCCGGCGGCCACCTCGGCCTTGAGCGCCGCGATGTCCTGCAGGCTCTTGAACGAGAGCAGCGTGTACCAGTCCCACATCAGCTCGTCGGAGATCGACAGCACCTTGGCGAACATGCTGTTGGCCGCCTCGGTGATGCCGATGTAGTTGTTCTTGCTCTTGGACATCTTGTCCACGCCGTCCAGGCCCACGAGCAGCGGCATGGTCAGGATGCACTGCGGCTCCTGGCCGTATTCCTGCTGCAGGTGGCGGCCCATGAGCAGGTTGAACTTCTGGTCGGTGCCGCCCAGCTCCAGATCGCTCTTCAAGGCCACCGAGTCGTAGCCCTGCATCAGCGGGTAGAGGAACTCGTGCACGCTGATCGACTGCCCGGCCTTGAAGCGCTTGTCGAAGTCGTCGCGCTCCATCATGCGCGCCACGGTGTAGCGGGCGGCGAGCTGGATCATGCCGCGCGCGCCCAGCGGGTCGCACCACTCGCTGTTGTAGCGGATCTCGGTCTTGGCTTCGTCCAGCACCAGCTTGGCCTGGGCGAAATAGGTCTCGGCGTTGTCGCGGATCTGCTCGGCGGTGAGTGGCGGGCGCGTGGCGTTGCGCCCCGAGGGGTCGCCGATCAGGCTGGTGAAATCGCCGATCAGGAAGATCACCTGATGCCCCAGGTCCTGCAGCTGGCGCATCTTGTTGAGCACCACGGTGTGGCCCAGGTGGATGTCGGGCGCGGTGGGGTCGAGCCCGAGCTTGATGCGCAGCGGCTCGCCGGCGGCCTCGGCCCGGGCGAGCTTGTGCGTCCAGTCCTCCAGCGGCAGCAGCTCATGCGCCCCGCGCAGCGAAACCTGCAGCGCATGGCGCACCCGGTCGGTGACGGGATATTTTGTAACGGCGGGCTGATTCATAAGGGTTTTCGACCATGCGCCCAGGCGGCGCAGGACTATACTTGCGCGGTTTTTACTGTGGCGCATTCTAGTGGCCAACCGCTCGTGCGGGCCCCGGCTGCGACGCCACTCATGTTGACCAGCGCCACGCTGCAGCGCTTTCCCGCCGAAAGCGCCTGTACGGGCGTTCATTTGCTTGGGGCCGAGCTTGACCAACGGATTGAACAGTGCCGGTGCGGCATTCCTGACTTCACTGAAACAATCGATCCAAAGGCATCCCAAACGCGTGACGGCGCTCGTCGCCGCCATGCTGCTCACGGGCGGCGGCGGCGCCTTCGCCGTGGCCTCCTACGGTCCCGATCCGGCCGACCTGCCGATGGTCACGATCACCGAGAGCGTGCCTTCGCTCGCCACCGACATCGAACTGGCCAACCTGGCCGACATCGACAGCTTCTCGCTCTACCGCTCCGACGTCACGCGCAGCAACGACACCCCCGAGGCCATGCTGCAGCGCCTGGGCATCGCCGATCCGGCCGCCTCGGGCTTCCTGCGCGGCGATGCGCTGTCCCAGCAGAACCTGCTCGGCCGCACGGGCCGCGTGCTCTCGGCGCAGGCCACCAACGACCACCGCCTCACGCGCCTGACTGCCCGCTGGGCGCCCGACGACAGCGGCAACTTCAAGCGCCTCGTGATCGAGCGCCAGGGCGACGGCAGCTTCGCCTCGCGCATCGAAACCGCCGCGCTCTCGGTGGGCACCCGCCTGGCCAGCGGCGTCATCCACAGCTCGCTGTTCGCCGCCACCGACGCGGCCAACATCCCCGACCCCGTGGCCGTGCAGCTGGCCGAGGTCTTCTCGGGCAACATCGACTTCCGCCGCGCGCTGCGCAAGGGCGACCACTTCAGCGTCGTCTACGAAACGCTCGAAGCCGATGGCGAACCCATGCGCACCGGCCGCGTGCTGAGCGCCGAGTTCCACAACAACGGCAAGAACTTCAACGCCGTCTGGTTCCAGGACAACCCCGCGGCCAAGGGGGCGTACTACACGCTCGACGGCCAAAGCATGAACCGCGCCTACCTGACCTCGCCCGTGGCGTTCACGCGCGTCACCAGCGGGTTCAAGATGCGCTTTCACCCCATCCTGAAAACCTGGCGCGCCCACCTGGGCACCGACTTCGCCGCCCCCACGGGCACGGCCGTGCGCGCCGTGGGCGACGGCGTCATCGACTTTGCCGGCGTGCAGAACGGCTACGGCAACGTGATCTACGTCAAGCACGCCAACAACCACGAAACCGTCTACGCCCACCTGAGCCGCATCGACGTGCACAAGGGCCAGTCCGTCTCGCAGGGGCAGACCATCGGCGCCGTGGGCCAGACCGGCTGGGCCACCGGGCCGCACCTGCACTTCGAGTTCAGGGTCAACGGCAAGCAGGTCGATCCCATGACCACCGCCCTGCACAGCGAAGCGGCGGCGCCCGTCGCGGCGGCGCAGCGCCCCGCCTTCGACCGCGTGGCGGCGCAGATGCGCATCGAGCTGGCCGCGGCCGAACAGTCCCTCCCCGTCGCCAAGGCCAACTGAATCCCCACCCGCCGCGCGCCCATGGACGATCGCCCCGCGCGCTGGTTCATCGGGCTGATGTCGGGCACGTCGCTCGACGGCATCGACGGTGTCCTGGTCGATTTTTCCGGGCCCAAATTGCGCGTGGCGCACCATGCATCAGCGCCGCTAGCTCCTGAACTGAGAGCGCAACTGCTGGCCCTGAACACCCCCGGCCCCGACGAGCTGCACCGCGCCCAGCTGGCCGCCAATGCCCTCGCGCGGGGCTACGCCGCCGTGGTGCGGCAGCTCCTTGCCTCATCGGCGCTGCCTGCGGCCCAGGTCCGGGCCATCGGCGCCCACGGCCAGACCGTGCGCCACAGGCCGCAGGCATTCGACGGCACGGGCTACACCCTTCAGCTCAACAACCCGGCCCTGCTGGCGGAGCTCACGGGCATCGCCGTGGTGGCCGATCTGCGCAGCCGCGACGTCGCCGCCGGCGGACAGGGCGCCCCGCTGGTGCCGGCCTTTCACCGCAGGCTCTTCGGCCGGGCGGACCGCGACCGCGCCGTGCTCAACCTGGGCGGCATCGCCAACCTCACCCTCCTGGGGGCCGACGGCCGCACCGCGGGCTGGGACTGCGGCCCCGCCAATGCGCTGATGGACCACTGGTGCCAGGCGCACACCGGCCAGGCCTACGACCGCGACGGGCAGTGGGCCGCCCGCGGCCAGGTCCTGCCGCCCCTGCTGCAGGCGCTGCTCAGCGAACCGTATTTCGCGCTGCCCCCGCCCAAGAGCACGGGGCGGGATCTGTTTCACCCCGCCTGGCTTGCGCAGCACCTGGCGCATGCCGCCCCGGCCGCCCCCGTCGACGTGCAGGCCACGCTCGCCGAGCTGACCGCGCAGGTCTGCGCCAACGACCTGCGCCGGCACGCGCCCGCCACCGGCGAGCTCATCGTCTGCGGCGGCGGCGCGCGCAACGGCCACCTGATGCGCCGCCTGCAGGCGCTGCTGCCGGGCTGCACGGTAACGTCTTCGGAGCACCACGGCCTGCCGCCGGAGCAGGTCGAGGCCGCCGCCTTCGCCTGGCTCGCGCAGCAGTGCGTGCAGGGCCTGCCGGGCAATCTTCCCGCCGTCACCGGGGCGCGCGGTCCGCGCATCCTCGGCGCGATCTACCCCGCGTAAGCGCGGGGCCGGGGCTCAGGCCTCCATATCGACCTCGGGCACCACCGCGCGATGATCGGGCGCGAGCTGCGCGAAGATGAAGGTGGCCGCCAGGGTCAGCAGCCCCATGCTGACGAACGTCGCCTGGAACGCATGCAGCGTCTGCACGCGGCCCGGGCCGAACGCCTCGGAATAGGCGCCCAGCGCCGCCCCCGCCGCCGCCACGCCCATCCCCATGGCCAGCATCTGCACCATGGACAGCAGGCTGTTCCCGCTGCTCGCCATGGCCGGCCCCAGGTCCTTGAGCGTCACCGTGTTCATGGCCGTGAACTGCAGCGAATTGACCATGCCGAACAGCGCCAGCTGCACGATGCGCAGCGCCAGCGGCTGCTCCGGGGTCATCCAGGCCAGGCTGGCCATCATCAGGCCGACGGCGAACGTGTTGACGACGAGCACGCGGCGGTAGCCGAAATGCATGATCAGCGGCGTCGCGGCGCGCTTGACGGCGATGCCCGCCATCGCCACCGGCAGCATCATCATCCCGGCGTACAGCGGCGAATAGCCCAGCCCCACCTGCAGCATCAGCGGCACCAGGAAGGGCATGCTGCCGCTGCCCAGGCGGGCGAACAGATTGCCCAGCAGGCCGATGCGCATCGTGTCGATGCCGAACAGCTTGGGCGAGAACAGCGGCTGCTGCGCACGGGCCGCGTGCAGCCAGTAGGCCGCCAGGCTCGCCAGGCCGAACACCATCAGCACCACCACGCCCGCCTGGCCCAGGCCCAGGCCGGAGAGGCCGTCCAGCCCCAGCGACAGCGCCACCATGCCGAAGGCCAGCAGGGCGTAGCCGACCCCGTCGAACCGCCCCGCCGGTACCCGCGTGCCGCGCGGCATGTAGCGCAGCGTCGCCACCAGCCCCGCCAGCCCCACCGGGACGTTGATCAGGAAGATCCAGTGCCAGGACGCCACCTGCACCAGCCAGCCCCCGAGCGTCGGGCCGACGAGCGGCCCCACGAGGCCGGGGATGGCCACGAAGCTGATGGCCTCCAGGAACTCCTCGCGCGGGAAGGTGCGCAGGATCACCAGGCGCCCCACGGGCAGCAGCAGCGCGCCGCCGAAGCCCTGCAGCACGCGCGAGGCCACCAGCAGATCGAGCGAGGGCGAGAGCGCGCACAGCACCGAGCCCAGGACGAACGCGACGATCGCGCCGAAGAACGCCCGCCGCATGCCGATGCGGTCCGCGATCCAGCCCGACGCCGGGATCAGCATCGCCATCGCCACCGAATACGCCACCACCACCGACTGCATGCGCAGCGGGCTCTCCTGCAGGTCCTTGGCCATGGCCGGCAGCGCGGTGTTGACGATGGTCGCATCCAGCGTCTGCATGAAAAAGCCCACGGCCACGAGCCACAGCAGCCGGGAGCGCGACGGGGAGAACTGGTGCTGCATGGCGGGGATACTTTCGGTACGGCAAGATTGAAAAAGCCGCCTGTGCGGCGGCTCGATATCGCGGATGCGGGCGCGGGCGGCCCGGGCTCGCTTCAACAGCCGCAGGCGGCCTCTTCGTTGGGGTTGCGCACCACGAACTGGACGCCCTGCGGGCCCTGCAGGCAATCGATCTCGGCGCCCATCAGATGCGGGTAGCTCATGGGATCGACGATCAGCGCCGCGCCATCCTGGGCCAGCGTCACATCGCCGTCGCGCACCACGTCGTCCAGCGAGAACCGGTACTGGAAGCCCGCGCAGCCGCAGCCATCCACGCGCGCGCGCAGCTTGAGCTGCGTGTTGCCTCTTTCGGCCACCAGGTGCTTCACGCGCGCGGCGGCGTCGTCAGTCAATCGAATCGATGAATTTTCCATGGGTAGGTCCCCAAAATCTTCAGAAGGCCAGCGAAAGGCCCCGCATGGTAAGACAAGCCGGGAAATCGCGCTCGCTCACGCTTCAATCCGCGGAGGCGGCCAGCTTGAGCTGCGGCGTGCCCTCCGGCAGCACCTCGCTCGGGTACATCTGGCCCGCGATCACCGCGCCCTGGTGCATTTCAAGCGCCTTGTAATGCACGTCCCCTGTGACACGGCCGCGCGGCTGCAGTTCCAGCAGTTCCGTGGCATGCACCGGGCCTTCCACGGTGCCGTTGATGATCACGTGCGCCGCCTGCACGGTCCCCCGCACCAAGGCCGATTCGGAAATCACGACGATGCTGCGCTCGACCCCCGCGCGCACGTCGCCCCTGACTTCGCCATCGATGCGCAAGCCGTCGTTGAAGATCACATCGCCGCGCACGCTCGTGCCCTTGGCGATCAGGCTCTTGATCAGCGGTTGCTTCTTGCGGGAAAACATGGGGACAGCCTCCTGACGCCAGGCGCGCCATTCAGTCCAGCGCCAGGGACTGCATGGCGCGCACCGATGTGCCCTGCAGCAGGCGCACCGTGACGGTTTTTACCATAACCTGCGCGGGCACCTGCACCACGCCTTCCACGCGCCGGTATTGCTGCAGCTGCAGCGGACGCGCCACCAACGGCGGATCGGACGTCCACGGCTTGCCCTCCTTGAGCCCCGCCAGCACCAGCTCCAGCCGCCCGTCGAACTCCGGCGCGTTGCGTGCCGGCTGGATCACCAGCACCTGCCAGCGCAGCTGCACGCCATCGCCGATCACCTCCGCCTGCAGCCCGCGGATGTCCGGCGCGCCGCTGCTGGCCGACGAGGCGGGGATGAGTTTTTCGAAGAACGCCAGGTCGTCGCGCAGGCTGCGGTTGTCCGCCTCCAGCTGGCGCATGCGCTCGGCCAGCGCGTCCGCCGCGGCACGCTCGGTGGCGCGCAGGCTGTCGGCGGCCGTGGCGGCTTCCTGCAGTTCGCGCACCTGGCTGTTCAGGCGCCGGGATTCGGTACGCAGATGCCGGAGCTCCTGGCGCGCGCCCGCATCCAGGCCCGCGATGCTCTTGCCGAACTCGAAGGCCCACAGCGCCACCGCGGCGCTGAGCCCCAGCACCAGGGCGGCCAGCAGCCAGCGCAGCGGCCAGGGCAAGGTGCGGCGCACCGACAGGCGCGGCCCGGTCAGGAAATATCGGCGGCGCAGGCGATGCAGGCGCATCAGCAGCGCTCCACCACCGCCGGGCCAGCCGGCACCAGAGACGCAAAAACCGCCCCGAAGGCGGTTTCTGCAACTCCAGCGTCTCCCCCCTGCGCCAGGCCGTGCCGGCTTCTGCCATCGGGCACGCGGCCCGCATGCCACCGCACGGGGGCGGCGAACAGGCAGGGCGGCGGCAGCGGCATGGCGGGGAACGCCAGCGGCGGGATCAGCGCTTGGAGAACTGCTTGGCGCGGCGTGCGGAATGCAGGCCGACCTTCTTGCGCTCCACTTCGCGGGCATCGCGGGTGACGAAGCCGGCGGCGCTCAGGACGGGCTTGAGCGTGGCGTCGTAGTCGATCAGCGCGCGCGTGATGCCGTGGCGCGTGGCGCCGGCCTGGCCGGATTCACCGCCGCCGTTGACGTTCACCTGGATGTCGAACGTCGCGACATGGTCGGTGAGCACCAGCGGCTGCCTGGCGATCATGATCGAGGTCTCGCGGCCGAAATACTGCTGAATGTCCTTGCCATTCACCGTGATCTTGCCGCTGCCTTTTTTCAGAAACACGCGGGCGACGCTGGATTTGCGACGGCCGGTGCCATTGTTCCATTCACCAATCATTGTCCGGCTCCTCAGATGTCCAGCGCCTTGGGCTGCTGCGCGGTGTGCGGATGCTCGGCGCCGCCGTAGACCTTGAGCTTCTTGATCATGGCGTAGCCCAGGGGCCCCTTGGGCAGCATGCCCTTGACGGCTTTTTCCAGCGCGCGGCCGGGGTGCTTGGCCTGCATGTCGCGGAAGTTGGTCGCGCGGATGCCACCGGGGAAGCCCGAGTGGCGGTAGTACATCTTGTCGATGGACTTGGTGCCGGTCACCTTGAGCTTGGAGGCGTTGACGACGACGATGTAGTCGCCGGTATCGACGTGAGGCGTGTAGATGGCTTTGTGCTTGCCGCGCAGACGGTGGGCCACTTCGCTGGCGACCCTGCCGAGCACCTTGTCGGTGGCGTCAATCACAAACCACTCGTGCACGACCTCAGCGGGCTTTGCGCTGAAAGTAGTCATGAGTTTCTCTCTTGAAAGAGGGTTTGGAGGCCCTTTTCCACGGTCGGTGCTCCTCTTGGAACGGGAGCCTCTTAGGTGGGGTTGCATGCTCCGCCGCGGGGCCATGAATTCGCTGCGAAGCCGGGCATTATAGCCAAACCCGGCCTGGGGTTCTACCCGATGCCAAAGGCAAACGCCCGGCCCTTATACTCCGCGCCTTTCCAGACACGCCTGCTCGGGCAAGGGCCACAAGCCCTCCATCATTCTTTTCAGGAGACCCCATGAAATTGACGCAAGCACTCAAGGCGGCCACGCTCGGCCTGTTCGTGACCCTGGCGATGCCCGTGACGCACGCCGCCGACAAGACCCTGGTCGTCGCCACCGACACCGCCTTCGTGCCTTTCGAGTTCAAGCAGGACGGCAAGTACACGGGCTTCGACATCCAGCTGTGGGAAGCCATCGCCCAGCAGGCCCATCTGCAATACAAGCTGCAGCCCATGGACTTCAACGGCATCATCCCGGGCCTGCAGACCAAGAGCATCGACGCCGCGCTGGCCGGCATCACGATCCGCGAGGACCGCTCCAAGGTGGTGGACTTCTCCGACCCCTACTATGAATCGGGCCTGGCCATCCTGGCGCCCGAGAGCAGCACCATCAAGACCGCCAAGGATCTGGATGGCAAGACCGTGGCCGTCAAGACCGGCACCGTGGGCGTGGACTACATGAAGGCCAACGTGCCCGGCGCCAAGCTCAAGCTGTTCCCGAACATCGACAACGCCTTCCTCGAACTGGCCACGGGCCGCATCGACGCCGTGGTGCACGACACCCCCAACGTCCAGTACTACGCGAAGACCGCCGGCGCCGGCAAGGTGAAGGTGACGGGCTCGCTCAAGAGCGGCGATTTCTACGGCATCGCCTTCCCCAAGGGCAGCGATCTGGTGCCCGTGGTGAACCAGGCCCTGAAGGAACTCAAGGCCAACGGCACCTACGACAAGCTCTACGAAACCTGGTTCGGCAAGAAGCCCGACTGACCGCGCCCGCACCCGACAGCGCCGCCCTCTCCGGCACAGGAAGGGCGGCTTTGTTTTAACCCAAGCGGAGCAGCGCCATGGTTTTTGACTGGTCTTCCATCTGGGCCGCCTGGCCCGATCTGATGGCGGGTTCCTGGATGACACTGAAGATCACCGCCCTGGGGCTTTTGGGCGGCAGCGTGATCGGTGGGCTGTTCGGGATCGTCGTCACCTACGTTCACGTGCCGATCAACCGGCGCAACGCCTTCTGGACCGTGGCCGTGGTGCTGGCCCTGGGCCTGCTGGCGCACTTCGCCGGCGGCGCGCTGGGCCGGCTGCCGGGCGGCCTGGCCGCCGGCGTGCTGCTGGCGGGCATCGCGCTGCTGCTGTGGCGCCATCCCCAGTGGATCATGCGCAGCGTCTCGATCTTCGCGCAGCTCTTCATCCTGCTCATACGCGGCACGCCCATCGTGGTGCAGGTGATGTTCATCTACTTCGCCCTGCCGCTCTTGGTGAACCTGCGCATCGACGGCTTCACGGCCGCGATCTTCACCCTGATGATCAACTCGGGCGCCTACATCGCCGAGATCGTGCGCGCCGGGCTGCAGTCGGTGCCCAAGGGGCTGCACGAGGCGGGCCTGGCCATGGGCCTGCCGTTCCACAAGATCATGGCGTTCATCATCGGCCCGGTGGCGCTGCGCCGCATGATCCCGACCATGGGCAACCAGTGCATCATCAGCCTGAAGGATTCGTCGCTGTTCATCGTCATCGGCGTGGCCGAGCTCACGCGCCAGGGCCAGGAGATCATCGCCACCAACTTCCGCGCGGTGGAGATCTGGGGCACCGTGGCGGTCATCTACCTCATGATGACCGGCTGCATCGCGCTGGCGCTCAAGATCATCGAACACAAGACACGCATCGTATGAGCATCGTCGAATTCAAGAACGTGACCAAGCGCTTCGGCGCCAACACGGTGCTCGACGGCATCAGCCTGAGCATCGACGCGGGCGAGGTGGTGGTGATCGTCGGGCCCTCGGGCTCGGGCAAGTCCACGCTGCTGCGCTGCATCAACGCGCTGGAGACGATCGAGGGCGGGGACATCGTCGTCGATGGCCTGAGCGTGCGCAGCAAGCCGGCGCAGGTGCGCCTGCTGCGGCGCGAGGCGGGCATGGTGTTCCAGCAGTTCAACCTGTTCCCGCAGCTGACCGCGCTGGAGAACGTGATGTTCGGGCCGCTGCACACCCGCGCCGTGCCCCGGGCGCAGGCGCACGAGCAGGCGCGCGCGCTGCTGGCGCGCGTGGGCCTGGCCGAACGCGAGAACCATTACCCCGGCCAGCTCTCGGGCGGGCAGCAGCAGCGCGTGGCGATCGCGCGCGCGCTGGCCATCCGCCCCAAGCTGATGCTGTTCGACGAGCCCACCTCGGCGCTCGACCCCGAGCTGCGGCACGAGGTGCTCAAGGTCATGCAGGACGTGGCCGAGACCGGCATGACCATGGTGGTGGTCACGCACGAGATGGAGTTCGCGCGCAAGGTGGGCAGCCGGCTGCTGTTCATGGACGGCGGGCGCATCGCCGAGGATGGCGATCCGCAGCAGCTGCTGACCCAGCCCTCATCCCAGCGGCTGCGGGACTTCCTGCAGCACGTGGCCTGACGGCGGGCTGGCGAAGCCCAGGCGCACGCACAGCCCCCCCAGGCGCTCGGAGCGCTCCAGCACGAGCGTGGCGCCGTGGCGCTGCGCCACCGCCTGCACGATGGCCAGGCCCAGGCCGCTGCCGGGCGCCTGCTGCGCGCTCTGCGGCGAGCGGTAGAAGCGCCCGAGCACGCGCTCGCGTTCCGCCTCGGGCACGCCCGGGCCGCTGTCCTCCACCCGCAGGCACACGCCCGCGCCGTCCTGCTGCAGCGCCACGTCCACGCGCCCGCCCTCGGGCGTGTACTTGATCGCGTTGTCCAGCAGGTTGCGCACCAGCAGGCGCAGCTCCTGGGCCGCCCCCAGCACCGGGCAGGCGGGCGGTGCAGGCTCCAGCAGCCCGGCATCGATGCCGCGCGCCTGCGCGCTCGCGGCGACGTCGGCCAGCGCCAGCCGCGCCACGTCGAGCAGATCGACCGGCTCCATCGGGGCGCCCGCGGCCTCCTGGCGGGCCAGCACCAGCAGCTGCTCCACCAGCCTGGCGGCGCGGTCGATGCCCGCCTCCAGCCGCGCCACCGCGCGCTCGCGCGCCGGCTCGTCCGCGGCGCGGCGCAGCCCCTGGGCCTGCAGTTTCAGCGCCGCCAGCGGCGAGCGCAGCTCGTGCGCCGCGTCGGCGACGAAGTCCTGCTGCGCGGCAAAGGCGCGGCGCACCCGCTCGAACAGCGCGTTGAGCTCATGCACCAGCGGCTGCACCTCGGCGGGCAGGCCGCCCTCCTCCACCGCGGAGAGGTCTTGCGGCTGGCGCCGCGCCACTTGCGCGCGCACGCGGTCGACCGGCACGAACAACCGCCCGAGCAGCCACCACACCGCCAGCGCCAGCAGCGGCGCCATCACCGCCAGCGGCAGCAGCGAGCGCCAGGCCATCCCGCGCGCCAGCTTGTGGCGCACCGCCAGGTCCTGCGCCACCTGGATCACCTGCGAACGCGTCTGCAGGGAAAAGACGCGGTAGGTGCTGCCGTGCGCATGCACCTCCTGGAAACCCAGCACCGCGCGCTGCGGCAGCAGGTCGCCCATCGCGGATTCGAAGATGCGCAGGCCTTCGTTGGTCCAGACCTGCACGATGAATTCGTTGTTCTGGTACTCGGGGCGCAGGCTGCCCACGCCCTTGGCGTCCGCGGGCAGCCCGGCGCGCAGGGCAAACGCGGTCTGCTGCATGTGGTAGTCGAACAGCGCGTCGGCCTCGCCCAGGGCGGTTTTATAGGCAAACAGGCCTTGAACGCCCGCTGTCAAAGCGATGGCAGCTATCAAAAATATCAACAACCGCAGGCGCAGCGACTGCGGCAGGCGCCAGCGCGCGCTCATTTGGGCACCATGTAGCCGACGCCGCGCACGTTGAGCACCAGCGCCGCGCCGAGCTTCTTGCGCAGGCCGTGGACGAAGACTTCCACCGCGTTGCTGCCGATCTCCTCGCCCCAGCCGTAGAGCTTGTCTTCGAGCTGCTGGCGCGAGAGCACCATGCCCGGGCGCGCGATCAGCGGTTCGAGCACCGCCCATTCGCGCGCCGAGAGCACGACGGGCTGCCCCTGCACCGTGACCTCCCGCGTGGCCGGGTTGATCGAGACGCCCTTGTGCTCGTACACCGGCTCGGCCCGCCCGGCGGCGCGGCGCAGCAGCGCGCGGATGCGCGCCAGCAGCTCGTCGAGGTCATAGGGCTTGAGGACGTAATCGTCGGCGCCGGCATCCAGCCCCTCGATGCGCTGCGCCACGCCGTCGCGCGCCGTGGCGATCAGCACTGGCGTGCGGTCGCGGCGCGCGCGCATCGCGCGCAGCACCGAGAGGCCGTCGCGCCCCGGCAGCCCCAGGTCCAGCAGCACCAGGTCGTAGCCCTGAGCGGCCAGCGCCGCATCGGCCTGCGCGCCATCGCGCGCCCAGTCGACGGCGTGATCCTGCGCGCGCAGCAGATCGTGCACGGCTTCGCCGATCATGGCATCGTCTTCCACAAGCAAAAGGCGCATGGCCGTCAGGATAAGCCATGCGCCTCGGACGTTCGCGCGCCCTCAGCCGATGTTCACCGGCACGAAGATCTTGTCGCCGTTGCGCTCGATCAGGAGGGCCACCGACTTGCCCGCCTTGTCCATGGCGGCGCGCACCTGGTCCATGCTCTTGACCGGCATGCCGTTGATCGCCAGCAGCACGTCGCCGCCCTGCACCCCGGCAAGGGCCGCGGGGCCGCGCGCGCCCTCGATCAGCAGCCCGTGATCGACCCCTGCCTCGCGCGCCTCGGCCGCTTCGAGCGGGCGCAGCATCAGGCCGAGCTGCCCCTTCCTGACGCCGTCGTCCGCCCGCGCCACCTTGCCGCTCTTGTCATTGGCATTGCCCAGCATGGCCACGAGGGTCTTGGCCTCGCCGTTGCGCCAGACGTCGAGCTGCACCTTCTGCCCCGGCAGCGACTGGCCGACGTAGGCCGGCAGGTCGCCCGAGGTGACGATGGGCTCGCCGTTGATCTTGAGGATCACGTCGCCGGTCTTCAGGCCGGCCTTGGCGGCCGGGCCGTTCTCATCGACATTGGCCACCAGCGCGCCCTCGGGCTTGTCGAGCTTGAACGAATTGGCGAACGTCTGGTTCACGCCCTGCACCGTCACGCCCAGGCGCGCATGCTCGACCTTGCCGGTCTCCACGATCTGCTTTTCCACGTGCGTCGCCACCTCGATCGGGATGGCGAACGAGACGCCCTGGTAGCCCCCGGTGCGGCTGTAGATCTGCGAGTTGATGCCCACCACCTCGCCGCGCGTATTGAACAGCGGGCCACCCGAATTGCCCGGGTTCACCGCCGCATCGGTCTGGATGAAGGGCACGTAGCTGTCGTCGGGCAGCGAGCGCCCCTTGGCGCTGACCACGCCCGCCGTCACCGAGTTCTCGAAGCCGAAGGGCGAGCCGATGGCCAGCACCCATTCGCCGACCTTGAGGTCGCCGGAATTGCCGAGCTTGACCACGGGCAGGTTCTTGGCGTCGATCTTGAGCACCGCGATGTCGGTCTTGGGATCGGAGCCCAGCACCTTGGCCCTGAACTCGCGCCGGTCGGTGAGCTTGACCGTCACGCGATCGGCGCCCTTGACCACGTGCGCGTTGGTCAGGACGATGCCGTTGGGATCGACGATGAAGCCCGAACCCTCGCCGCGCATGGGCTGCTGCATCTGCGGCCCGCGCAGCGCGCCGCCGGGCACGCCGAAATAGCGGAAGAACGGCGCGAACGGGTCGTCCGGGTCGATCTGCGGGCCCTGGCGCTGGCGCGAAGCCGCGCCCGAACCGTCGTCATCGCCGTTGTCCGAGACGTTGCGCACGCCGCTCACGCTGATGTTGACCACCGCCGCGCCATAGCGCTGGGTGATCTGAGAAAAATCGGGCAGCGTGACCAGCGCGGGCGCGGCGGACGGCGCACTGGCGGGGGCCGCGGCCGCCGGCGCCGCATCGCCAAAGGAGAACGCGTGCGCCGTGCGCGCCGTCATCAGCCCCGCGCCCGTGGCGCCCAGGACACCCGCTGCAAGCAAGGCCGCGACGAGGCGGCGCGGGGTGGAAATCAACGAGTTCATGGTGTGCCTTTCCTTGATGGTTTGCTTCGATGGAAAGGCAGTGTGCGAGGGCTGGCTTAGAGGAGTCTTAAGGTTGCTTCGTCTCCTGCTCTCCCGCCCCGGCGCCGGGCGCGCAGGCAAAGGTGCGCGCCAGCTGCGCCGCCGCCTGGCGCAGCAGCGGCACGTGGCCCATGGCCCGGTCCAGGCTCATGCGCGACAGCGGCGCATGCACCGCCAGCGCCGCCGGAATGCGCCACGGCCCATCCTCCACCGGCACGGCCACGCACACCGTGCCGTCCAGGTACTCCTCGTTGTCGCGTCCGACGCGGGTCTTGCGTATCTGCGCCAGCTCGTCATGCAGAGCCTGCCGGTCGGTGAGCGTGGCGGCGGTGAAGCGCTGCAGCGGCAGCCGCTGCAGGATGCGCTGGCGCTCGCGCGCCGGCAGCAGGGCCAGCAGCAGCTTGCCGCTGGCGCTGGCGTGCGCCGGCACGCGCGAGCCGGTCTGAAAGCTCAGGCGCAGCGGCCACTGCGTCTCCACGCGGTCCAGGTAGACCACCTCCGCGCCATCGAGCATGGTGAGATTGCAGGTCTCGCCCAGCTCCTGCACCAGCGACTGCAGGATGGCGTGGCGCGGCGCGTTCCAGCAGCTGCCCGCCAGCACATGCAGCGCCAGGGCCGACAGCCGCGGGCCGGGGGCGTAGCGCTTGCCGTCGGGCTCGCGCACCAGCAGGCCGGCGTCCTCCAGCAGGTGCGCGATCCGGTGGGCGGTGGGCTTGGCCAGCCCGGTCGCCGCCATCAGATCGCCCAGGGTCTGCGCCCCCGGCGCGCCCGCCACCGCTTCCAGCAGCGTGATCGCCCGCAGGGCCGCCGACGAGGGATCTGTCACCATATTTGTCCACGATCAAGGAAAAATGAAATACACGGTTTCATTATTGCGTTAAAAATGATTTGAACCCATCATGCAGGCACCGCGACGCCCATGGCGGCCAGCCCATGGCGGCGCGCTAATACCAGCCACATCACAGGAGACAAGCATGGCAGAAATCTGTGGCGGCGAAGTCCTCGCCCGCATGCTGCGCGCCGAAGGGGTCGAAAAAGTCTTCGGCATCATCGACGGCACCTATTTCGGTTTCTACGAGGCGCTGCACCGCCTGGGCATCGAGATCGTCACGCCGCGCCACGAAAGCTGCGCGGCCCACATGGCGGGCACCTACGCCCGGCTGACGGGCAGGCTCGGGGTGTGCATGGCCAGCAACGGCCCGGGCGTGGCCAACCTGCTGCCCGGCCTGGTGGTGGAACAGGGCGAGGGCAACCGGGTGCTGGCGATCACCAGCGCGCGCCGCCCCAGCATCATGTACCCCAACCGGGGCGGCGCCTACCAGTGCTTCGACCAGAGCGGCGTGATCTCGAAGATCGCCAAATGGAGCGCCGCCGTCTCCAGCTTCGACCGCGTGGCCGAGCTCGCCCGCAAGGCGCTGCGCAAAAGCTGGCTGGGCCGCCCCGGCGTGGTGCACCTGGACGTGCCGGAGAACATCATGAACGGCAAGGTCAAGGCGGCCGCGCCCCTGTGGGCGCCGCACCAGTACCGCAGCGTCATGCCGCTGGCGGCCAGCCCGGAGCAGGTGCAGCAGGCCGCCGATGGGCTGGCGCAGGCCCAGGCGCCCATGATCCACGCGGGCAGCGGCGTCATCCACGCGGGCGCGTTCGACGAGCTGGCCCTCGTGGCCGAGCTCCTGCAGGCGCCGGTGACCACCAGCTGGGCCGCGCGCGGCGTGCTGCCGGAAAGCTCGCCGCTGGCGATCCCGATGCCGCACGTCAAGCTCAACCACCAGGTGCGCAACGACGCGGACGTGGTGCTGATCCTGGGCTCGCGCGTCGGCGAGACCGACTGGTGGGGCAAGCCGCCCTACTGGGGCGAGCCGGCCCGGCAAAAGACGATACAGGTCGATATCGACGGCGACGTCATCGGCCTGAACAAGCCGGCCGATCTGCCCGTCGTGGCCGACCTGCGGTCCTTCCTGCGGCAGCTGGCGCAGGCGCTGCAGGCCCGCGCCGACACCATGCCCATGGCCCAGCGCCGCGCGCGCAACGCCGGCTACGCCCAGGCCATGCAGCGCGAGCGCGCCGAATGGGACAAGGCGCTGTCAGACATGGCCACGCCCATGCACCCGGCGCACATCGGCGCGGTGTGCGGCGAGGTCTTCCCCAGGGACAGCGTGCTCGTGGCCGACGGCGGCAACGCCACGATCTGGGCCATGTTCTACCACCGCGCGCTCGTGCCCAACCACATCGTCTCCACCTTCAAGTTCGGCATGCTCGGCGCCGGCATGTCGCAGGCCGTGGGCGCCGCCATCGCCCTGCCGGGCCGGCCCGTGTGCTGCGTCATCGGCGACGGCGCCTTCGGCTTTCACCCGCAGGAGGTGGAGACGGCGGTGCGCCACAAGGCGCAGGTGATCTACATCGTGCTCAGCGACCGCCAATGGGGCATGGTGAAGATGAACCAGCAATTCATGCTGCGGCCCATCAAGACGCTGCTGTTCAAGCACCTCGGGCCCGAGGAGACCATCAAGGCGGATCTGGGCGAGATCGAGTTCGACGCCCTGGCCCGCTCCATGGGCGCGCACGGCGAGCGCGTCTCCGACCCGCGCGAACTCAAGCCGGCGCTCGAAAGGGCGCTGGCCAGCGGCCGATGCGCCGTTGTCCATGTGGATGTCGATCCGGTCAAGCACATGTGGGCACCCGGCCTGATGCACTTCAAGAAGATGCATGAGGAGCCCAGGGGGTAGGGCGACAGTTGCATCCCATGGCGAGCCGCTGTATGTGCTCGCCAACAGAAAAGGCGGGACATAGTCTCATGCGAAGTCTTGCTACGGATATCCTCAGCACCATGTGAGCCAGGCTGCCGATAGTCAGCCATTGGCAAACCGCTGGCGTAGCACGAACTTCTGGATCTTGCCCGAGAGAGTCCGCGGCATGGTGTCGATGATTTCCAGCCGCTCTGGCCAATAGGAGCGCGATATTCCAAGCTCGCCCAGATAGCGGTTGATGTCCACAAGTTCGAGCTGACCGGCGCCCTCGCGCAGGACCACGACCAGACAGGCGCGCTCACCCAGGCGCTCGTCAGGGACAGCGATGATCGCCGCATCGGTGATATCCGGGTGCTCGTACAGTGCGCTCTCCAGAGTCGCCACCGGGATGTTCTCGCCGCCGCGGATGACCAGATCCTTGGTGCGCCCGGTGATGCGGACGTGGCCTTCTCGATCGAGCTGGGCGATATCCCCGGTATCAAACCAGCCGTCGGAATCGAAGGCCTCGGCGGTCAGGTTGGGGCGATGGACATAACCCAGCATTTGGTTGGCGCCACGCACCAGCAACTGACCGTCGGCGCCGTCGGGCAGGCACGCCTTGGTTGCCGGATCGACCACCTTCATTTCCATCCATGGACACGGCTTGCCGTCGCTCTCGGCGGCCGCCGATATCGGCTCATCCAGCTTGGTGACGGTGACCGCGCCGTTTTCCGTCATTCCCCATACCGCAATCAGCCGGGCGTGCAACTCGTCGTGCGCTTCCTGCACGACGGCAGACGGGATCTTGGCCCCCCCGGCGATGAAATAGCGCAAGCCAGGCGTGTCGACGTGGTGCTCGCGATGGGCCCGCAGCAGGTCGATGATGAAGGTCGGGCTGGCAAAGGACCAGACGACGTGCTCTCGCGAGATGATCTGCAGCGCCTTGACTGGGTCCCAGCGGTCCTGGTAGACGGCAGTCATCCCGAGCATGGCCGGCGTGACGCAGCCGTAGACGTACCCCGTGGAATGCGCAAGCGTCGACGGCATGAACACCGTATCGCCCGAGCCAAGCGCCAGCGTCTCGAAGATGGTGCGAGCGCGCGCGTACTGGGTGTTGAAAGTGTGCCCGACCCCTTTGGGTTCGCCGGTTGTGCCGGAGGTGAACTGGATGTCCGAGATGGCATCCGCGTCTATACGGATGGCTGCCAGCCGCGCGGCATAACGCTCCTCCCACGATGGGCCGAGAATGTCCGTCTCGAAGGACAATTCGTCGGCACCGACCTCGCCCTCGCAGATGATGCGATGCTTGATCGACGAGCCTGAGGCACAAATGGCGTCCAGCATCTGGCCGTAATCGAAATTGCGATGATTGCGGATGGTGATGAACACCTTGGATTTGAGCAGTCCCGTGATGTAGCTGACCTCATGCTGGCGATGGATCGGAATGATCGGATTCAACACGGCGCCGATCCGGTGCGTGGCCAGTGCGGCGACATTGAACTGCCAACGATTGGGCAACTGTACGGAAACGATATCGCCGCAGCCGACGCCCAGATGCAGCAAGGCCGCTGCCGTGCGCTCGACGTAGGTGGCCAACGTACGGTAGTCGAGACGATGGACGACGTCGGAATCGTAGCGATAGCTGACGACAGCCAGCTTGTCTGGGTCGGCAGCGGCAACCCGCTGGAAGTCATCGACGATGGTCTGTTGGCGCCACCAGCCATTGCGATAGTAGAGCTCGCGCCGCGCGGATACAGGCAGACCGAGCAAGCGCAACCTCTCACGCGTCGAGGGCGCGAGCGACGGTACCTTGAATACGTGCGTGGACATCATGTCTCCTCAGGAAAATCGTTCAGAAAATTCCGTCTCTTGCGTGCCGGCACCCTGCTCGTTCGCCCCCGCATCGCCCGCACCGTTTCTCGATTCGCGCTGGCCACTCACCGCATGCTGGCGCCACCGTTGACGTCGAGCACGGTGCCGCAGACAAAACTCGCCCCTGGCGAGCAGAGGAAGGCAATCGGCCAAGCGATCTCCTCGGGTTTCGCCAGGCGTGGCAGAGGCTGCGAGCGCAACGCCGAGACGTCGGCACCAGCGAGCATAGGCGTGTCGGTCGATCCCGGCGCGACGCCATTGACCAGCACCTCGGGCGCGGCGCGGCGCGCCAGCCAGCGCACCAGCGTATGCAAGGCACCTTTGGAACAAGCGTAATGCAGCGGCGAATCGACATAGCTGCCACCGGTGTAGGCAGCAATCGAGCCCAGCACGACGATGCGGCCGCGGCCGCGCTGTTTCATGCCGGGCAGCAGCGCACGCACCAAGTGCGCCGGCGCACGCACGTTGATGTCCATGACCTGGTCGAACTCCTCGTCCCATGCAGGGTCGTCCCAACTGCTGCGCGGAAAGATACCGGCGCCAAGGACGGCCGCATCAACGGCACCGATCTCCGCGGCCAGGGCATCGATGGCCGCGCGCGAGCCAAGTTCGCTGCGAACGAAGCGATGGCGGCCGCCGCCGGTACGCAGCTCGGCCAGCAAGTCGGGCACTTCAACGCGGTCGCTCAGGAGCAACTCGGCACCCAAGTCGGCCAGCAACCGGGCCGTAGCCCGGCCGATGCCTCCGGCCGCACCGGTGAGAAGGATGCGCATGCCACCCAAGTCATACGGCCGTGCCGTCTGTGATGGCCGCACAGTCCACCGCTTACGCCGCTGCGCTGGCTCGAACACCGGCGCCTCGCGCTCGATCGCCGGGTGGCGCAGATCCGCCGCCAGCGGCAGCGGCAGGGCCGGCATGCGCACGCCATGCGCACAGACGGCACGCTCGAACAGGCCGCGGCTGGCAAAGCCGGGATCGGAAAAGGCGTGCTGCAGCGATTCGACGAAGGCAACGCAGACGTCGCTCCCAGCAAAACGACGGCGCCACTCGCCGGCATCCACAGCGGCAATGCGCGCAGCCACGCGGGCGATCATTGCCGCTGGGTCCATCGCGTCGTCGCGCTCGTCCGTAGGAAGGCCGACGATGTCGCAGAATACCTGCCAGAAGCGCTCCTCGATCGGCGCGGCAGCCAAGTATTGGCCGTCAGCCGTGCGATAGATCTGGTAACGCGGCGAGCCGCCGCTGATCAGTTCACCGCTTGGCTGCGGCCAGCGGCCTGCAGCCTGCCCCATCGCCTGACCCCAGTAGGCAAACGTGAACAAGTTGTCGGCCATGGCCACGTCGATATGGCAACCGCGCCCCGTGTCCGTCCGACGCTGGAGGGCGAGCAGGATATTGATCGCGGCCGGATAGGCGCCACCGCCAATGTCGGCGGCCAGCACCGGCGGCAGCACTGGCGCACCATCGCTGGCGCGCGTCAGCCCCAGCAAACCGCTCTCAGCCAGGTAGTTGAGATCGTGGCCGGCCTTGAGCGCGCGCTCGCCCTGCTGGCCATAGCCGGTGATCGAACAGTAGACGAGTCCAGGATTGGCCTCGGCCAGCCTCTCATAGCCCAACCCGAGCCGGTCCATGACACCCGGACGGAACTGCTCTATGACCACGTCGGCTGAAGCGGCCAGTGCCATCACGTGGGCGCGATCGCCCTCCTCCTTGAGATCAGCGCACAGACTGGTCTTGCCGCGGTTGAGCAGGGCGAAATTGCCGCTGGTGTCGCCAAAGGCAGGCGCATAACCACGCATCTCGTCGCCACCATCCGGGCGTTCGACCTTGATCACCTCGGCCCCAGCCTCGGCCAACAACAGGCTGGCCAGCGGGCCGGGCAGCAAATTGGAGAAATCGAGGACGCGGATACCCGCCAGCGGCAGATCAGTTCCAGGCAACATCACCTTGCACTCCCCATGTCTTCGATCAGACGACGCCGCGCTTTTCCAGTTCGCGCAGGATCACCAGATGCTGTATGTCGTTCGTCCCCTCATAGATGCGGCACACGCGTGCATCGCGGTAGTAACGCTCGAGCGGAAAGTCAGTCAGGTAGCCATAGCCGCCCAGCGTCTGGATGGCTTCGGAGCACACCCACTCCGCCGCCTCGGAGGCCACCAGTTTGGCCATGCAAGCCTCCATGAGGCAAGGCTGGCCGGCATCAGCCAGCGCGGCCGCATGCCAGACCATCTGTCTCGTCGTCTCCACCCGCGTCAGCATCGCCGCCAAGCGAAAGCCCACCGCCTGGTGCTCGACGATCGGCTTCCCGAACACCCGGCGCTCACGCGCATAGGCCAACGCCGCCTCGCAGGCTGCACGGCCAATGCCGACCGCCTGCGAGGCAATGCCGATGCGCCCGCCCTGCAAGTTCGACAGGGCGATGCGATAGCCATCCCCCTCGGCACCGAGGCGGTTGGCCAAAGGGACGTGCACGTCCTCCAGCACGATCTGACAAGTGTCGGAAGCGTGCTGACCGAGTTTGGACTCGACCCGCGTGACGATATAACCCGGCGTATCAGTGGGCACGATGAAGGCGCTGATGTCCCGCGAGCCGCCCGCACCTGTGCCTGTGCGGGCGAACACCAGCGCCACGTCGCCATTCTTGCCCGTGGTAATGAAGTGCTTGCTGCCGTTGATGATGTAGACATCGCCCTCGCGCCGCGCCAGCGTCGTCAGCGCACCCGCCTCGGAGCCGCCGTGCGCTTCAGTCAACGCAAAGGCGCTGAGCATTTCGCCAGCGGCCATGGGCCGCAGGAAGCGATCCTTCTGCTCATCGCTGCCGAAGCGCGCAAGCGGCATGCACCCGACGGCATTGTGTCCGCTCATGATGGTCGCCGTTGCCGCGTCGCCGGCAGCGATCTCCTCGAGCGCAACCGCGGTCGACACGCTATCGGCACCCGCACCACCCCACTCCACCGGCACATTCATGCCCAGCAGCCCGAGGCGCCCCATATCGGCAAGTTCCTCGCGCGGGAAATGGGCCTCACGATCCCAGCGCGCAGCATTCGGCGCCAGCCGCTCACGCGCGAACTTGCGCGCCATATCGCGGATCATCGCCTGCTGTTCATTCAATACCATGGTCAAGGTCTCCTAAGCGGTCATCGGCCGCAGTTCATCAAGCAGGCGCGCGGCGATGATGACCTTTTGCACCTCGCTCGCCCCTTCATAGATGCGCAATGCCCGGATTTCGCGGTACAGGCGCTCGGCAATGTGTCCCCGCGTGACGCCGAGGCCGCCGAAGATCTGCACCGTGGCGTCGATCACGCGCTGTGCCGCCTCGGTGGCGAAGAGTTTGGCCATCGCCGCCTCCCGGCTGATCCGGGCGCCGCACGTATCCTTGGCCCAAGCCGCGCGGTAGACCAGCAATGCGGCGGCATCAACATCGAGGGCCATGTCGGCCAAGCGTCCGCGCGTCATCTGCAGTTCGGCCAGCGGCTGGCCGAAGAGCTTGCGCGTCGTCGCATGAGCCAACGCCTCGTCGAGCGCACGTCGGGCAAACCCCAGAGCGGCGGCACCAACCGTAGGGCGGAACACGTCGAGCGTCGCCATGGCAATACGAAAGCCCTCTCCGGGCGCGCCCAGCAGGTTGCCTGCGGGCACCCACGCGCCATCGAAGGCCAGGGAGCCGATGGGGTGCGGCGCCATCAAGTCGATCGTCTCCGGCACGGCAAAGCCGGGCGTTCCCGCCTCGACGACGAATGCCGAGAGGCCCTTCACGCCCGGCCCCTCGCCCGTGCGCGCAAAGACCACGTAGAAGTCGGCCATACCGGCGTTCGAAATCCACATCTTGCTGCCTTGGAGACGCCAGCCATTGCCATCAACGACGGCGCGAGTCGCCAACGCGGAGACGTCGGAACCCGCCTCGCACTCCGATAGCGCAAAGGCTGCGACCTTGCGGCCACAGGCGACGTCTGGCAGCCAACGCTCCTTCTGCGTTTCGCTACCGAACAAGCTGATCGGGCCACTGCCCAGCCCCTGCATGGCAAACGCGAAGTCGGCCAGCCCTGCGTGACGGGCCAGCACTTCGCGGCACACGCACAGGCTGCGCGCATCAAGCAGGCCATACGTCTCCCCGCTACGGCCGCCAACGGCAGTCGCCAGCCAACCCGCCTCGCCCATGGCTGTCACGAATCGGCGCACCGCCGTGGCCGCGGCAACGCTTGATTCATCGTGTGCGCCGCTCGCCGCCACGTGTTGCGCCGCCCAGTCGTCGACGCGCTCATACAACGAGCGGTGCGCGGCATCCAGGAACGGCCAGGTGAGAAAGCTGCGGTCGGCCATCAGTTGCCTTCGAATACCGGTGTTTGCTTGGCAACGAAGGCACGGTACGCACGCCCGTAATCGCGCGTTTGCATGCATATCGCCTGCGCCTGCGCCTCCGCCTCGATGGCCGAATCGATGTCCATGGACCATTCCTGGTGCAGGCAGGTCTTGGTGATGCCGTTGGCGAACGTGGGCCCGTTCGCCAACTCGGCGGCGAGCGCCTGCGCTTCGGCCAGCACACTCTCGGGAGCCACGATCCGGTTGAAGAAGCCCCAACGGTCCGCCTCGTCGGCGGTCATCGAGCGGCCGGTAAACAGCAGTTCGGAAGCGCGGCCTTGGCCAATGATGCGCGGCAGGATGGCGCAGGCACCCATGTCTGCGCCAGCCAGACCAACACGCACGAACAGGAACGCCGTCTTGGTGCGCGGTGTGCCGATGCGCAGGTCCGAGGCCATGGCGACGATGGCGCCGGCGCCGGCGCAGACGCCGTCGACGGCCGCAATGATCGGCTGCGGGCAATGGCGCATGGCCTTGACCAGGTCGCCCGTCATGCGTGTGAAATCGAGCAGCCCCTGCATGTCATCGGCTTCCTGCATGCGCACCAGCGGGCCGATGATTTCATGCACGTCTCCGCCGGAGCAGAAATTGCCGCCGGCCCCGGCAACGACCACCGCCTTGACGTCGCTGGCATGGCGCAGCAGGCCGAACAGGTCGCGCAATTCGGCGTAAGACTCGAAGGTGAGCGGGTTCTTGCGCTCGGGCCGGTTCAGGGTGATGGTTGCGACCTTGCCGTTGCATTCCCACTTGAAATTCGTCGCCTTATAGTCGGCCAACTCGATCCTTTTCATACAAGCTTCTCCTTCAGTAGTGTCGTCATCGTGTCTCAGACCATGGTCAGGCCGCCGGAGACGCTCAGAACCTGGCCGGTGATGTAGTCCGAGCGGTCACTGGCCAAGAACAGGATTGCGTCGGCCACATCGGATGGTTGGCCAAAGCGGTGCATCGGGATCGCGCGCAGGAAGGCTTCGCGATGGCGCTCAGGCACAGCCATGAGCATGGGCGTCTCGGTCGGTCCAGGGCATACGCAGTTGACGTTGATCGAAAAGCGCGCCATCTCGCGCGCCAGACTCTTGCTGAAGCTGATCAGCCCGCCCTTGGCGCCGGAATAGACCGTTTCACCCGAACTGCCGACGCGGCCGGCGTCGCTGGCAACATTGACAATCTTCCCCGAGCGGCGCTCGATCATCGGCTCCAGAAAAGCCCGCGCCAGGCGAATCGGCCCCATCAGGTTGATGTCGACAACCCGATCCCAAAGTGCCGGCTCGTTGTCCATGAATGCCTGGGCCTTGCCCCAGCCGGCGCCATTGACGAGCACATGGACCTCGCCCCCGGCCAATACTCGCGCGGCAAAGGACGTGACCGATTCATGAGAGGAAACATCGAGCTGCTCATAGCGGGCGTCGTGGCCCGCAGCGCGCAGGCGCTCGGCCTCGGCCTGCCCCTTGTCGAGCGCCAGGTCGGCAACAATGACCGATGCCCCGGCGCGAGCCATTGCCTCGGCAGTGGCCTGGCCGATACCCGAAGCTGCGCCGGTCACCACTGCGGTTTTGCCATTAAGTCTCATCTCAAACCTTTCATCGTTGCAGGAAATCGGTTACTCGCGAACGCGTGTCGGCCTGGCCAAGCAGCGTCTCCGTCAGATGCAGTTCGATCGCCATGCCGTGCCCGAGCGAGCCGTCGGCCACGCCCAGGCACTGTTTGCAGGCTGCCAGTGCACGCCCCGATAGCGCCGCCACCTGCTGAGCCTGCTTCTTGGCAAAGGCGTCAAGCTCCGTCCGGGGCAGTGCCCATTGCACCAGGCCGAGGGCCCTGGCGTCATTGCCGCTCAACGTCTCGGCCGTGAGGATCAGGCGCCTGGCGACGCCCGAGCCACACAGCCGCGTCAGCCGCTGCGTGCCACCGGCGCCGGGCAGCAATCCAAGCCGCGTTTCTGGCAAACCGAGCTGGGCGTCATCCGCGGCAGCGCGCAAGTCACAGCTGAGCGCCAACTCAAGCCCGCCGCCAAACGCCGCCCCTCCCAGAACCGCCATCGTCACCTGCGGCAGCTGTTCGATGCGGTCATACAAACGCTGCATGCGGCGCACGGTCTCAAGCATGGCGGCGCGTCCTGCTTCACTGGTGAAGCACTCGCGCATCAATTTAAGGTCCGCCCCAGCGGAAAACAGTCGCTGCGATGACCGGATCACGACAACCGCGACACCGGATCGGGCAGCAAGCTCATCAAGGATCGCGTTCATACGATCGATCCATTCGCCATTGATGGCGTTGACCGGTGGCCGCGCCAGCGTCAGCGTCAGTACCGGGCCGTCGAATTCATGTTCAATCATTTTATTGAATGAATAGTCAGTCAATGAAAGGATGTTAGCAGGCACAATGATGGATGTCAAACGTAAAAATCTTTGTGAGCGAAACGCTCGTCAGACGCTGGGCGTACGCGTGCGTGGTGCTTTTTGCTTCGACCGCGCCACCGTCTTGCGTGCGGCCAGGAATCCCTCGTAAGCCTGGCGGCCACGCTCGGTCACCAATGCCTGCACGAACATGTCGAAGCCGTGTGCGACGTAGTCTTCGAGGCTGATCAGTTTACCGAAGCGCCAGTACTTCAACGACCAGGCGTGGGCGTGAAGGACCAGCTGATAAGTGACCAGGTCGACATTGACCTTTCTGAACAGGCCGGCGTCGATGCAGTCGCGCACACGCACGGCGATCAGTTCGTTGGTGGCGATCTCGGCGTTCTTGATGTGGCTCCGGTACTCCAGCGGCAGTGACATGGTTGATCGATAGGCCAGCATGGCGGCCGCCTTGAACTGGTCGACAACGCGGCAGTAGGCGTCGAGCGCGACAAACACCCGCTCCAACAAGTCGCTGACCTCGTGAGCCTGCTCGATCTCCCGGCGGAAACGGCTCATGACGTGCAACAGCGCAAGCAGGAGCACGTCCTCCTTGGTTTCGGCGTACTGATAAATGAGGCCAGAACTGAAGCCGCATTTACGGGCTATCTGCTGCACTGTCGTGCGATAGAAGCCGTCCTTGGAAAACAATTCGGCGGCGGCAGCAGCGATTTGCTCGCGCCGACGCTGAACCAGTTCGGCATCGGCAACCTGGCTTTTGACGACTTCCACCCCTAGATCGGCATGACCCTTCGCTGTGTCTTTGCTGGCAGCAGGTTGTCGCGTCACTGTGTCATCCCGTGTTTTGGTTTCCGGCCCCGGACGGGTAGAAGGCATTCATCCCGACCTCATGGGTTCGCTGGATTTCCAGCATCGCGCAATCGGCTGGCCCAGCCTGCATTTCCCACGAGCCGGCGTTGTATCACATGAAGCAGACCCATCGTGCCGCATATCATCACCTTGAGCCAGCACCCGCCAGCCGTGGCCACGCGACACCCTCGAATTCACGTTCGGCACGGCCACGGTCGGTTTCCAGTACCAGCTTGCCCAGCACTCGGCGCTCAGCGAGCGTGGCCAGCGCCTGCGACGCATCGGCCAACGGCAAAACGCCCGTCACCGGTGGATCGAGCCGGCCAGCACGCCAGAACCTGAAAATCGCCGCCTGCGCATCGCGCATGCGTTCGGGAAAACGGTCGCGATAGTCGCTCCAGTGCAGGCCGCTGACGCTGATGTGCTTGATCAGCAGGTAGTTGGCGCGCAACGACGGAATGTCGCCACCGGCAAAGCCGACGACCACGAGCCGCCCCGCCCAGGCCAGCGCACGCAAACTGCCACCAAAGACATCGCCGCCCACCGACTCGACGACGACGTCGACCCCTCCGCCATCGTTTTGCGCATGCACTTGCTGGCGGATCGTCTCGCGCAGATGACCGCCACGCGTATCGACGATGCCATCGGCGCCGAGGGCACGCACGAAGTGGGCCTTGTCGTCGCTGCTGACGGCAGCCAAGACCCGACAACCAGCCGCCTTGGCCAGTTGCACGGCCGCACTACCGACACCACCGGCGGCTCCAGTGACCAAAACCGACTCACCCGGACGCAGGCCGGCGCGATCAAAGAGCGCGAACCAAGCCGTCTGGTAAGTCAACCCGAGGGCCGCGGCATCGATCATTGACAGCCCGCTGGGCATGGCGAAGCAGTGTTCAGCAGCCACCGCGATGGACTCGGCGAAGGCGCCGCACTCCAATTGCACCATGACCCGATCACCCGGCCGCCATCGGTGCACTCGCGCCCCGACGGCACAGACCCGGCCTGCTGCTTCCTTGCCGGGGACAAAGGGAAGACCGGGCAGATTTTGATAACGCCCGGCAATGGTCAGCACATCAGGGAAGTTGACGCCCATCGCATGCACGTCAACACGCACCTCGCCGGCGCCAGGCACCGGCTCGGGCCACTCTCCCAGCCACGCCACCTCGGGTGGGCCATACGCATCAACCGTGATCGCCTTCATACCGCCACGTGTCTCTTGAGATTGTCAATGGACATGCCTGCGGTGCTGCCCTGCTCAACCACCGTACCCTTGGACAAGACATAGTAGCGCTCGGCCACCCGATGCACGAGGGTGAAATTTTGTTCGATCAACAGGATGCTGGTCCCCTGCCCTGCCAGATGAACGAGGGTATCGGCCAATTCGTCGACGATGACGGGCGCCAACCCTTCGCTTGGCTCGTCAAGGATGAGCAAGTCGGGATTGGCCATCAACGCGCGGCCGATGGCGAGCATCTGCTGCTGGCCACCACTCATCGCCGTACCCTGGGATTCCGCGCGCTCGCCAAGGATCGGAAACAGGGCACACACCGAATCCAGGTTCCATTTCCCCGGCCGATTCACCGCAGCGCCAAGCACCAGATTCTCACGCACGCTCAAGCCGGGAATGATGCGGCGCCCCTGCGGCACGACGGCAATGCCCGCCTGCGCCGCCGAAAAATACTTGATCGAACGCAACGGGCTTCCCTGGAAAGCCACGCTGCCGCGGCCAATCCGGGCAATGCCCAGGCAGGTGTTGACCACAGTGGTCTTGCCGACTCCGTTGCGCCCGAGGATGGCGACCCTTTCACCTCGGCCGATTTCCAGCGAAACGCCGTTCAGAATCTTCGCTTCGCCGTAGTAGGCGTCAACTGCGGTGAGCTTGAGCAAAGTCATGCGAAGGTCGATCCAAGATAAGCGCGCACCACCTCAGGATTGGCGCGGATGTCGTCACATGAACCCTCGGCGAGCACTTCGCCAAGGTTGAGAACGGTAATCCGGTCGGAAACGGAGAAGATCACCTCCATGTCATGCTCGACCAGCAGCACGGTGACCTTCCAGCTCGCCGCCAGATCCTTGAGCAGACGTGCGAGTGCGGTGGATTCTTCGATCGACAGGCCGGCTGCCGGTTCGTCGAGCAACAGCACCGATGGCCGCCCCACCAAGGCCAAGGCCAGGTCCAGCCGGCGCTGGTCGCCATAGGCGATGTCAGCGGCGCGCCGCTGCGCCAACTCGGCCAAACCCAGCGCCGCCAGCACCTCGTCGGTGTTGTCGATTTCGGCCATGCGCCCCGCCAGCGCCACCTGTTCGCGCACCTTCAGATCGGGGAAGATGCTGGTCTTCTGGAACGATCGCGACAAACCGGCCCGCCGGCGCGCCTGCGCCGACAGCTTGCTGATGTCGCGGCCATTCAGAAAAACCTGCCCCCCGGTGACGCCTCCCCTCCCGCACAAGGCATCCATGAAGGTCGATTTGCCAGCGCCGTTGGGACCGATCAAACCCCGGACCTCGCCCGGCTCCAACCCAAGCGAGACACCTCTCAAGGCCGCGAAACCACCATAGCGCCGCGTCAGCCCCACCCCTTCGAGCGCCAGAGTACTCATGATCTGCCCCCCGAACGATCCGTGCGCATGCGCAGGAGCAGGTCGCTGATGCCGCGCGGCAGCAGCACGGTCATGACCACCAGCAAGATGCCAATGATTGCCGGCCAGTGCTCCGTCATATTGCCAACCGTATCCTTGATGAAAAAGAAGATCACGGCTCCGAGCGCCGCCCCCCACACCGCGTTGGAGCCGCCGATGACGGCCATGATCAGTGCTTCCCCCGACAGGCTCCAGTGCAGCACGTCCGGCGAAGCGAAGCCGTCATAAAGCGCCGACAGAACGCCAGCCAAGCCAGCGATGGCCGCCGAGAGCGACAGAATCAGCACACGTGGCAACAGCGTGTGATAGCCGAGATAGCGGGCACGCTCTTCGTTTTCGCGGATCGCGACACTGAGCACGCCGAAGCGGCTGCGCGCGATCCAGGTGAGCCCCATCAACACCAGTATCAGAGCACCCCAAGAAACGATGAACATGGTCTGGGGCGACTGGAACACGTCCACATCCAGCCCGAACAGGGTCTCCGGCAGGCGCACCGACATCCCGTCGTCGCCGTTGGCGAGTTCGCGCCAGCGCAGCGTCAGCTGATAGAGCGACTGTGCCAAGGCGAGCAGCACCATCGAGAATGAAAATGCGGGCAACTGCACGATGACCAGGCCGACGACGAAGGCGAGCCCGGCTGGCAGAACGATGGCAAGGAGCACCGCCAGCTCCGCCGGCATCCAGCCGAATTTGCCGTTCAAAGCCATAAAGTACACGGCAAGGCCAAAGAAGGCGGCATGGCCGAAGCTGGTCAGCCCGTCTTGACGGATCAGAAAGCCGATGGCCGTCGCCACCATGGCAAGGATCGCGGCGCGCGTCATCAGGCCAAGCACCAGCTGCGACTGGATCAACAGCGCCGCGACAACGCCAGCGCAGAGCACCAGAGCGAAGACGAGCCACGGATACCAGCCGCCCGTCCCCATGGCCGCGTGCCGCACAGCGCCCTCACGAGCCGGAGCAATGATTTGGGATTGCGTCATTGCATCGTTCTCCAGAACCGTGAGCGCATGATCAGCACGAAGACCATCACCAGCAACGGAATCACCGAGGCCACCTCGGGCACGTACACCTGCCCCAAGTTATGGAACTGGCCAATGACCAGTGCCGCAACGAAGGCGCCAAGAAAACTCGTCAAGCCGCCGGTAACGACGACAATGAAGCAGTCAATGATGATGAACGCCCCCATCGACGGCGATAACGCCATGAGCGGGCTGGCGATGGTCCCTGAGAGTCCCGCCAGGCCGATGCCTATGGCGACGACGATGGCGCTGATGCGATCGATGTTGACCCCCTGCATGCCCGTGGTCAGGGGATCGACGGCCGACGCTCGTACATACAGCCCAACCTTGGTCAGACGCAGCCACAGCGCCAAACCGACGACGACAACGACCGCAACTGCGATGACGAACAGGCGGTACGTCGGAAACTGCGTCCCAAGAATGAGCACCGTCCCGCCCAGCGGATCGGGGGCACCAACCGAAATATAGTTCTTGCCCCAGACCGTGCGCACCCCGTCTTCAAGCAGGAACAGCAGACCGAACGTCACCAGCAGTGTGGCGATCGGATCCTCGCCGGCCAACGGCCGGAACACGAAGCGATCCAGCACAACTCCCAGCACCGCAAGCACGGCAACCGAGACAAACAGCGAGGTCCAGAAGCCGAATTGCAAGGCCGCCGCATAGGAGATATAGGCGCCGACCATGAAGAAGCCGCCGTGGGCGAAGTTCACCACCTGGCGCAAGCCGAATATGAGGACCAGGCCGACAGACAGCACATAGAGAAAGCTGCCGTAAACGAGTCCGTTGAGGAGCTGAATAATCATTGTTCGCGACTTTCCCCTCGAATCGGGCAGGTGACCGCGACGCCGCGCGATCACCGCCCTGCCTACTCAAACATGAAAATCCAGGGCTGTCAGAGCTTGCAACTGCCATCCGGCGCTGCCGTGGCCTCTTCCGGCGGCACGGTCATTGTGATCACCGGCCGCAACTTGCCCTCGTGCTCCTTGACGACACCAAAGAAGTTCGGCCCGACCAGTTGGTGATCTTCCTTGCGCATGAGCTGCGTGCCCAGGATGGTCTCGAAGGTACCGCCCGAGAGCGCCTTGGCAACGTCGGCTGGCTTGACGCTGCCCGCCTTCTTGACCGCCTGGAAGATCACCTGCATGCCGACGTAGGTCTCACCCTGAAAGTTGGTCGGCGTTCCGCCCGGATAAGCCTTGGCCCACCTCTCGACAAAAGCCTTGTTGGCCGGCGTATCGAGCGTCGAGCTGTAGTTGATGATGCTGTACACGCCCTTGACGGTGTCGCCGAGAACACCCACCGTGCCATCCGTGGTGAAGCTGACACCACCGGTCGTGACCTTGTCGAAGACTCCGAACTGCTTGGCCTGGCGCGCGAAGGTGATGGCGTCACGCCCAGCCAGCGCCACCCACAATCCATCGGCGCCCGAGTTGAGTACCTTCTGAATGTGCGCGGCATAGTCGTTGCTGCCGAACGGTGGATAGTTCTCCGAGACGATCGTCTTTCCGGTCGCCTGCGCCGCCTTCTTGAAGCTCTCGCCCGAATTGCGCCCCCAGGCGGTATCAGCGGCAACAATGGCCCACTTCTTCTCCGCGCGCGTCTTCAGCCACGGCAGGACTGCCCGGGCATCGGAGTCATCGGGGCGATTGACGCGGAACAGGCGCCGCTGACATTCCGCACCCGTGATGCTGTCGGCCTTCGTGATGGTCGTGACGTAGACGGCATTCCAACGGTTGAGCATCGGGCCGATGGCGAGCACTTCACCCGAGGCGATGGTTGCGGCCATGATGTTGTAACCCTCGAGCGCCAACTTTTCTGCTTGCTGACGTGCCAAATCCGGTTTGGCCTCGGTGTCGAGAAAGCGCACCTCGACCTTGCGGCCATCGACACCGCCAGCCTCGTTGGCTTCATTGACCGCGAACTCCACCGCCCGCTTCGCTTCCTCGCCGAGCTGCGAGTACGTTCCGGTCAAAGCGGTTGGCACGCCGAGGCGGATCGGATCCTTTGCCGCCCAGGCACCTGTCGACACCAGCGCCGCCAAGGCGAGCGCAGTCATATGCAAGACCATTGTCCTCTTCGAACCATTCATCTCACTGCCTCCTGATCGGGTTTGCCAAGCCAATCCATGTATTGACTGAACAGTCATTTAATCAACTGTGAAAAAGGAAGTCAACACTTTTGCCCTAGGGTAAACACGAATCCGCCTCTGGCCTGTCGCAGAAGCTCGGCCTGATCGAATCAGGAACTGCAGGTGGACGCGAAGTGCAGGTGGGACCTGAGGTGGCGCGCTGGCCAACCCTTGATTGGTCCTCCTGGCAGGATCAGGAGGACGAGTGCAGCGCCCTCATATGGGTTCGCATTCGATCGGATAACGCGGCGGGAGCCGAAGGCAGTGCTGTAGCACGGCGAGGCGAACCAACAAAGTTAGACGATCGAAAGCAAATCCGTATCAATGCGCAACCAGGGCGATGCAATAGCCCAGGGCCACGCCGACCGCCGTGCCGAAGACCACCAGCCACGCCGGCGCCGTCTGACCGCTGCCGCCGCTGCGGCCATGGCCCACCGGCACCGCCGCCGGCACGGGGATCTGCGAGGCGCCGGCAGTGCTGGCAGGCAGCGCGGCACCTGGGTGTTGCCGCGCCTCGCCCGTCACTTGCCCGACGAAGGCCGAGAAAAAATCATCGGCGTTCTTCGCCGCCACGGTCTGAACGAGGCGGCTGCCCACGCTGGCGAGCTTGCCGCCGATCTCTGCCTCGGCCGTGTAGCGCAGGATGGTCGCGTCACCATCGGGCGTCAGCCGGACGGTGGCCACCATCCGGGCAAAGCCGGCGGCCCCGCCCTGTCCGCGGCCGGTCAGTTTGTAGCCGTTGGGCGGATCGATCTCCGTCAGCTCCAGCGTGCCGCGAAACGAAGCCGAGATCGGGCCGACCCTGGCCGTCACCACCGCGGCAAAGCTGTTCTCGCCCGTCTTTTCCAGCGACTGGCAGCCGGCCATGCTGGCCTGCAGGACGGCCGGGTCGTTCAAGGCATCCCAGACGCGCTGCCGTGGCGCCGCGATGCGGTATTCACCGGAAAATTCCATGCTCACTCCGGAACGTAATGGCGGTAGAGCGCCTGTGTGCCTTGCCGGGCGCAGCCCCGGGCCGACAGTTGTTCGTAAAGTTTTCTGGCCAGGGCCGCGCCGGGCAGCTCCAGCCCCATGCGCTGCGCTTGCGAGAGCGCGATGCCCAGGTCCTTGAGGAAATGCTCGATGAAGAATCCCGGCGCGAAATCGCCCTTGACGATGCGCGCACCCAGGACATTGAGCTGGAAACTCTCCGCCGCGCCCGACCCGATGGTCTGCAGCACCCTGTCCTGGTCCAGCCCCGCCGCCTTCGCATAGGCCAGGCCTTCCGAAACGCCCATGATGGTCGATGCGATGACGATCTGGTTGCACATCTTGGTGTGCTGTCCGGCCCCGGCCGGGCCGGCATGCTGGATGTTGCTGCCCATCAGGCGCAGCACCGGCATCGCCCGGTCCAGGGCGGCCTCGTCGCCGCCGACCATGATGGACAGCCTGGCCTCCCTGGCGCCCACGTCGCCCCCGGAAACCGGCGCATCCAGCGCCACGCAGTCGCGTTGCAGCGCCTCGGCCGCCAGGCGTTGCGCCAGCTCCGGGCTGGAGGTGGTCATGTCGATCAGCACCGCGCCGCGGGCGGTCTTCAAGATGCCCTCGGGCCCGAGCCAGACTTCCTCGACGTCGCCCGGATAGCCGACCATCGAGATCACGACGTCCGACGCAGCCGCCAGCTCGGCCGGCGAGCCGCACCACAGCGCGCCCTTTGCGACGAGCGCATCGGCCTTGGCGCGCGAGCGGTTGTACACGCGCAACGGGTGCCCCGCGGCGAGGATGTGGCCCGCCATGGCCTGGCCCATGATCCCCAGGCCGACGAAGCCCACGCGCACATCCGGATGTCTTGCTGTCATGCTGATTCCTGTCTTGAAAGGGAATGCCGGCCGTGGCGCAGCAGCTCCCTGATGTGAACGGGCGTGAGGGGCTGGCGCTGCACCACCACACCGAGGCCGGACAGCGCATCGTTGACGGCGTTCGTCACGGCTCCGACGGCCCCCATCACGCCCCCTTCAGCCATGCCCTTCATGCCCGCGGGCGTCTGCCGATTGGGGGTGTGCATGGGCAGCAGTTCGATCGTCGGTATCTCGCAGGCCGTGGCGACCAGGTAGTCCGCCAGCGAGCCCGACAGGTTCTGGCCCGTTTCGGCGTCGTACTCGGCATGCTCGTACAGCGAGCCCGACAGGCCCATGGCGATCGCGCCGTGCTGCTGCCCCTCCACGATCGCCTCGTGCAGCACCGTGCCGCAATCCTCCGCCACCACGTAGCGCTCGATGCGGATCGCCCCGGTGGCGCCATCCACCTCGACCACACAGGCGTGGCTGGTGTTCGAGTAGGTCATCGGCGGCGGCTCGTAGGCGAGGTGGAATTCCAGCCCGGGCCCGATCCCCGGCGGCAGGGCCAGGGGGTCCAGGTAAGCGGTGCGCGCGATATCGGCCAGCGTCAACGGCGTGTCTTCCCATGCGCCATCGGCCAGACGCTGGACCCGGCCGTCGAGCATGCGCAATTCCCCGGTCTCGGCCGCGCCCAGCATGGCGCGCGCGATGTCGAGCACCGCCTGGCGCGCCGACCGGGCGCACAGGTAGAGCGCGCCGCCGCCGGCGGTGCCGCCCCGCGCGCCGCGGCTGCCCATGCCATAGGGCGCGATATCGGTGTGTCCGAGATGGAGCTGGATGCCGTCCGGCGACACCCCCAGGCCATCGGCGACCACGTTGGCCAGCGAAGTTTCATAGCCATGCCCCGACGCGCCCAGCCCGACCGCGGCGTTGACCTCGCCCGAAGGTTCGATGCGCACCCAGGCCGCCTCGTGGCCCGACCCCGGTATGCCCGCGGCCTTGTAGAACCTGGAGCCGTAGGTGGTCGATTCGACCACGTTGCACAGGCCCAGCCCCAGCAAGCGACCCTCGGCGCGCGCCTGTTTCTGGCGCTCGCGGAAGGCGCGCTCACCGATGGCGCGCAGCACGCCTTCCATGGTTTCCCGGGGCGTGACGTCCACCAGGACTTCGCCCGTGGGCATGGTGAAGGGCAGCTCCTCGCGCGCGAGCACGTTGACGCGCCTCACTTCCATCGGGTCCAGGCCGAGCGCCCTCGCGATGGCATCCATCGTGCCATCCATGACCCAGCTGGTGATGGCCATCGGCGCCCGCATGGGCGCGCTGCCCACCTTGTTGGACAGCACCACCCGCACGTCGTAGCCGTAGTTGCGGATGCGGTAGGGCCCCGTGAGGATCATGGCCACCACCCGCGCCAGGTAGTTGCCCGGGTAGAAGCTGTAGGCGCCGAAGTCCTCGACCATCTCCAGCTCCAGCGCCAGCACCCTGCCCTGGGCATCGACGGCGGCGCGGGTGCGGCAATGGTCCTCCCGCGATTGCGCCGAGGCCAGCAGGTTTTCCATGCGGTCCTCGCGCCAGCGCACGGCCCGCGCCAGCCGCATGGCCAGCGCGGCCACCACGAGCTCCTCGCGGTACAGCGCGATCTTCTGGCCGAACGCGCCCCCGACGTCCGGTGAAACGATGGTCACCTGCGTCTCTTTCAGGCGCAGCCTGGCCGCCAGCGTGGTGCGGTAGGGATGGGGCACCTGCGTCCCCACGTGAAACGTCAGGTGCTGGCGGCCGGGGTCCCACTGCGCGATGCATCCACGGGTTTCGATGGGAACGTGGGTCTGCCGGTGCTGCGAGAAGATGGACTCCACGACCTTGAAGGCGGCGGCCATCGCGCCGGCCACGTCTCCGTGCACGGCGTGCTGGTGCGACAGCAGATTGGAAGGCAGGGTCTCGTCCACCCGGGGCGCGCCGGGCTCCAGGGCACGCCACATGTCGGTCACCGGCGGCAGGGCTTCGTATTCGACGCTCACCTGCTCGGCCGCGTCTTCCGCGAGGTAGCGGTCCGTGGCCACCACGCACGCCACCGGGTCTCCCTGGAAGCGGACCTTGTCGATGGGCAGGGTGTCCATCTCCACGGGCTGCAGGCCCTCGATCGGCGGCGCCATGCGGTGGCGTGTCGTCCACCCGGCCAGGTCCTTGCCGCTGACCACGGCGACCACCCCCGGCATCCCGAGCGCGGCCGATGCGTCGACCGACAGCAGCCGCGCATGGGCATGCGGCGAGCGGACGAAGCACGCATGCAGCGCGCCATCCACCACGATGTCGTCCACGTACCGGCCATGGCCGGTCAGCAGGCGCGCGTCTTCCTTGCGGAGCTGCCGTCCGCCGATGTGGCGAAACTCGGAAGAGGTCATGCTCTGCCCGCCTTTTCCACACCGGCAGCGGCCATCCGCCGGGCCGCCTCGGCAATGGCCGCGACGATGTTCTGGTAGCCCGTGCAGCGGCACAGGTTGCCCGACAGGGCCTCCCGGATCTCGGCCTCGCTCGGCTCGGGGTGGGTGCGCAGATACGCTTCGAACGTCATCACGATCCCGGGGGTGCAGAAGCCGCATTGCAGGCCATGCGCCGCATGCAGGGCCTCCTGCAGCGGCGAGAGGGCCGTCGGCGTTCCGACCGATTCGATGGTGGCGATCTCGTGGCCTTCCATCTGGATGGCGAAACACAGGCACGACCGCTGCGGCCGGCCGTCCACCAGGACGGTGCATGCGCCGCACACGCCATGCTCGCAGCCCACGTGGGTGCCGGTCAGCCGGCAGTCCTCGCGCAGCGCATCGGACAGCAGCTTTCTCGGCTCCGCCTCGAACTCGATGTTGCGGCCGTTCACGGTCAGCGTGATCCGGGTCTTGCTCATGCCGCGCCCTCCTTGCGTTCGTCCAGCACATCGCGCAGGGCCCGCACCGTCAGCTCCCGGGCCAGCTCGCGCCGGTAGATGGCGGGCATCCGCGCCGAGTCTTCCGGGGCGATCGCGTGACAGACCGCGCGGCCCAGCTCCTGCACCCAGCGGGCATCCGGCGCCTTGCCGAGAAACTCCCAGGCTACCGCGTCCAGCCGCACCGGCACCGGCGACGCGCCGCCGACCCCCACGAGCAGCCGGCGCACCCTGCCCTCGTGCACCTCCAGCACGACGGCCACCGAGACGATCGAAAAGTCGCCATGCCTGCGGGCAAAAAGCCTGAACGAGGCCCGCTCCTGCGGCTGCCGCTTCGGGTAGCGGACCCGCACGATCATTTCGTCGGGGCGCGCCGCCGTGGTCATGGCGCCCTTGAAGAATTCCGTGCTGGCGATCTCGCGCTCGCCCGCGCGGCTGGCCAGCGTGATGCGCGCCTCCAGGGTGCAGGCGACCAGCGCCATCTGCGCCGCCGGGTCGGCATGGGCCAGGCTGCCGCCGAGCGTGCCCCGCTGCCGGATGGCGTGGTGGCCGATGGTGGCGGCCGCCTGCGGCAGCAGCGGGCAGTGCGTTTGCAGCAGGGCCGACGAGGCGACCTCTTCATGCCTGGTCAGGGTGCCGATCTCGATCACGCCGTCCCGCTCCTTCACGCCCGCCAGCTCCGACAGGTCATTGATGTCGATCAGGTGCGCGGGGCTGGCCAGCCGCATGTTCATCATCGGCACCAGGCTCTGCCCGCCGGAGATCAGCTTGCCCTGAGGCGCATGCAGGGCGAGCAGCTCCAGCGCCTCGCCGATGGAAGCCGGCCGGTGGTATTCGAAGGATGCGGGTTTCACCGTGCGCTCGATTCCGATTCAATCCCAGACCAGGCTCTGGGTGGACTGCTTGTCGAAGAGATGCAGGCGGTTGGGGTTCAGGTAGAACGCCGCCTGCTCGCCCTCGCGATGGCGGCATTCCTTGCCCAGCCGCAGGAAGAGCTTGGCGCCCTGCACCTCCACTTCGATGAACTGGTCGGAACCCACCGGCAGGATCGAGACCACGCGCCCGGCCATGCAGGCCCCGTGATCGGGGCCACCCGTTTCCGCGACGTCCTCGGCGCGCAGACCCAGAACCACTTCCCGGCCGGCGTGGGCCCGCACGCGCTCCGTCAGCCTGACGGGCAGGTCTATCCTCAGATCGCCACGCTCGAAACACAGGGCGCCCCCGATCGCCGCGAGGCGGCCTTCCATGAAGTTGATCGGCGGGTTGCCCAGGAACGAGGCGACGAACATGTTCCGCGGCCGCTCGTAAATGGCATCCGGGCCGCCGATCTGCTGCACGACGCCGCTTTTCATCACCACGATGCGGTCGGCCAGCGTGAGGGCCTCGGCCTGATCGTGCGTGACGTAGACGAACGTCGTCTGCATCGCCTGGTGCAGCTGCTTGATCTCCGCGCGCATGGAGATGCGCAGCGCGGCGTCCAGGTTGGACAGCGGCTCGTCCATCAGGAACACCTGGGGCTGCCGGACCATGGCGCGGCCCAGCGCCACGCGCTGGCGCTGGCCGCCCGAGAGCTGCTCGGGGCGCCGCTCCAAGAGGGGCTCGATCGCCAGCCGGCGCGCCGCATCGCGCACGCGGCGGTCGATCTCGGTCTTGCCGTACTTGCGCATCTTCAGGCCGAAGGCGATGTTGTCGTACACCGACTTGTGCGGGTACAGCGCGTAGCTCTGGAACACCATCGCCACGTCCCGCTTGTGCGGCGGCACGGTGTTCATCACCTCGCCATCGAACAGGAGCCGGCCTTCGGTCACGTCTTCCAGGCCCGCGATCATGTTGAGCGTGGTGGATTTGCCGCAGCCCGACGGCCCGAGCAGGACGAGGAACTCCTTGTCCCCGATGTCGAGGCCCAGGTTCTCGAGCGCGACATAGCCATTGGGATAGCGCTTGCCGACGGCTTCAAACTGGATTCTGGCCAATCTGTACTCCTGGAATGTGTCAGCCTTTGACCGCGCCCGCGGTGAGACCTGAAACGATGTAGCGTTCAAAGAAGATGGCGACGATCACCGGAGGAATGATCGCCATGACCCCCGCCGCGTTGATGAACGAGAAACTGATGTTGAAATCCGAGGTGAACGAAGCCACCACGATGGGCATGGTCTGCGACGCGGGCGTCTGCGTGAACATCAGCGCCAGCAAAAACTCGTTCCAGCTCGTCAGGAACGTGAACAGGATGACGGCGACCAGCGACGGCAGCGCCAGCGGCAGGAAGACCAGCACCAGCGTCTGCAGGCGCGAGCAGCCGTCCACCCGGGCGGCCTTGTCCAGCTCGTCGGGCAGGGACTCGAAGTAGCCCATGAGGATGAAGACCGTGAACGGCACCGTGATCGCCAGGTAGGTGATCACGAGTGACCAGAGGCTGTCCATCAGCCCGAGCTTCTGCACGAACAGGAAGAAGGGCACCACCAGGGCGATGTCCGGGATCACCCGCGTGGTGAGCATGAAGTAGATCGATCCCGATCGCCCGATGAAGCGGATCTTGGCCAGCGCATAGGCGGCCGGCACCCCCACCAGCAGGTTGAGCAGGACGACGGCGCAGGCGACGATGAAGCTGTTCTTCATCGAGGGCAGCAGGTTGCTGGCCGTGGAGGGGATGAACCCGCCGGTGGCGGTGTCGCCCTCCTTGCGGGTTTCGTAGGTCACCTTGGCCTCGCCGGATTCGAAGACCGCCGCGAAGTTGGCCAGCGTCGGATGCTCGGGAATCCAGTGCGGCGGCACCGAGGTGATCTCGGCCTCGGACTGGATGGACGAGGAGACCAGCCATGCGATGGGCGCCAGCACGTAGAGCGCGAACAGCAGCGAGCCGAAGAAGATCAGCGCCTGCCTGAGCGTGGGTCGATGTTTCATGGCGGCTCAGAGCTTGCGGATGGTGCCGCGGATGATGAAGAACGCGAGCGTGAAGGTCGCCACGGCCATGATGTAGGCGAGCGCCGAGCCCGTACCGAACGCCAGCTTGCGGAAAGTCTCCACATAGACCTCCCATGCCAACACGTGCGAGGCATCCGCCGGGCCGCCCTCGGTCAGGATGAAGAAGAGGTCGAAATGGCGGATCGCCATCATCGACTCGTAGATCATCACCAGCGCGAACCCCGGCACCAGCGAGGGCAGCGTGATGTGGATGAAGCGCTGCCAGGCATTGGCGCCATCCACCTTCGCGGCGCTGTACAGGTCGGGGCGGATCGACTTCAGGGTGACCAGTAGGAGGATGGTCGCCAGCGGCACTTCCTTCCACACGAAGGCGTTGGCGATGAGCGGCATGGTCTTGCCGACGTCTCCCAGCATGACGATGTATTTGTCGATGAGCCCGAGCTGCATCAACAGGCCATTGAGCGCGCCGTAGCCCGAGTCGTAGATCCACTTCCACATCAGGCCATTGGCCACGTAGGGAATGGCCCATGGGATCAGCAGGATGGTCGAGAGGATCCGGCGGCCGCGGAACTCTTCATTGAGCAGCATCGCCATCAGGGTGGCGATCACCATGATGGCCAGCACCGACATTACGGTGAAGCTGGCCGTGCGCACCACCGACTCCCAGAACAGCGTGTCCTGGAAGATCTTGGCGTAGTTGGCGAACCAGACGAACGGCACGCGATGCGGGCGCGTGAGCTTCAGATCGTGCAGGCTGATCCAGAACGAATAGACGACGGGAAACACCGCCACGATCATGAGCACGGCCATCATCGGCGCCA
>OFJB01000100.1_pt1 | contig 50940 bp, 37 predicted proteins | sample 1775081 | NCBI WGS metagenome assembly OFJB01 (sample SAMN08195771, study PRJEB24354) | sludge metagenome | isolation source: initial sludge from phenol fed wastewater aerobic bioreactor | place: India: Nagpur | collected 2016-06-05
AGAGCCTGTACGTCACGCGCGCCACGCTGTTCACCCACATCGCCACGCGCGAGCGCTGCCAGGCCATGGCCGACGATGTGTTCAAGGCCGTCGAGAGCGGCCAGGTCAGGATCCCCATCGACCAGCGCTTTGCGCTGGCCGACGTGCAGGCCGCGCACCGGGCGCTGGAGGCGCGCCAGACCACGGGCTGCAGCATCCTGACCTTGTGAGCGTGGCCATTCACACCATTCGCATGCGAAGGAGATGCACCATGTCGATGCCAAGTTGCCTCCGGGGTCGTGCGGGCCGATTCGTCCGCCTGTGCGGCTTTGCGCTGGCGTTGGCCCTGGGCGCGGCGCCATGGGCGCGTGCGGCCGGGATCGCGATCACGCAGCCCGCCAACGAGCAGACGGTTCACAGCAACCTGGGCGAACTGACGGTGAGCGTTCGGGTGACCGACGCCGCGCCGGGCAGCCGGGTGCGCCTGAACGTCGATGGACGCGCGCAGCCCACCACCGATGGCAGCGTGATCGCGCTGCGCGGGCTGGACCGTGGCACGCATGTGCTCAAGGCCGAACTGCTGGCGGCCGACGGGCAGGTGATCGCCGCGTCTCCGCCGGTCACGGTTTATCTGTGGCACGCCTCGCGTCGCAACCCGCATCGCGCCCCGTGAGGGCGGCCGCTCGGGCGGTGGCGCCGCGGCATCCCGTCCATTCGGATTAGGCCGTTTTGCGCATTGGTGAGCGCGCGGGCCCCTCCTAGACTGCAGGGCTCGTAGGTTCACGTTGCAGGAAGCGAGGCAGGGCCCATGAACATCACCAGATGGCCGAACCGGCGCCTTTGGGCGGGCCTGGCCTCGATGGGGCTGGCAGCCATGCTGTCGTCGGGTGCCGCATGGGCACAGGCCGCAGCGCAGGCGCCCGACGCGGAAGCCGCGGCCACGCGGCAGTCCGAGGCGCGCCTGGCCGACACCGACACCTTGCTGGCGCTGACGGCCGACGGCGCGGCCCTGTATGACCAGGACGACGTCAAGCTCGACGCCCTTCAGTACTGCAGCCAGGCCGTGGCCCTGGCCGAGGCCGGCGAGTTTCGCCTGAGCATCCGGGCCGCCAGCAAGGCGCTGCACCTGGCCGACGTCCAGCGCGACGACAACCTGCAGGCGCTGGCGCGGCGCGACCTGGCCATCGTCTACAGCTATTCCGGCCAGTACGACAAGGCGATCGACTTCGCCCGCCAGGCGCTCGGCTTCACGGCCAAGAACCCCCAGGCGGTGGCCGGCCCGGCCAACAAGATCATCGGCGACGTGCGTTTGCGGCGCGGCGACGTTACGGGTGCCATCCTCAGCTACCAGGACGCGCTGGCCAACAGCTCGGAGCGCTATGCGCCGCTGGTGCGTGCCTCGCTGGCCAACGCCCTGATCGACGACGGGCAGACCGAGCGCGCGCGCCAGTTGCTGGCCGAGATCGCCCCCCCCAAGGACGCTGCCTTGCGTGCCCAGATCGACCGTTCGCAGGCGCGCCTGCTGCTGGCCGAGCACAAGCCCGCCCAGGCGCGGGCCAGCTTTCAGGCGCTGACCGGCAAGTCCTACGGGATCGACAGCAACTACTTCCAGCTCTGGGCGTGGGACGGCGTGGCGCAGAGCGCCCAGGCCGAGGGGGACCAAGCCGGGGCGCTGGTGGCGATCGACCACGCGCTCGACGGCGTGGACCAGGCGCGCAGCCGCTTTCGCAGCGAGGAGTTCAAGATCGGGCTGTTCTCCGACCTGCAATCGGTGTTCGACCGCGCCATCGGCCTGCACCTGGCCGCGGGGGATGCGCGCGGGGCCTTCGAGGTGAGCGAGCGCAGCCGGGCGCGCGCCCTGCTGGATGCGGTGCGGGGGCGCGCGCCGCTGGGGTCGGACGCCGGCAGCACCGTGCGCCTGAACCAGCTGCAGGCGGTCTTGCGGCCGGACGAACGGGTGGTGGAATTTCATGCGCTCAAGGATGCGCTGCAGGTGTGGGTGGTTGGGCCGGAGTCGCTCGAAAGCCGCCGCTATCCGGTGTCGCGCGACGAGTTGACCGAACTGGTCGAGGTGTTTCGCAACGCCGTGGTGCGTGGGCGGCGCACGGCGATCGCCAATGCCGACAAGCTGGGCCAGGCCCTGATCGCGCCGCTGGGGCTGGCCAAGGGCCTGCGGCTCATCATCGTGCCGCATGGGCCGCTGCACTACCTGCCGTTCCAGGCGCTGCGCGTCGATGGCGCCTACCTGATCGAGCGCCACCCGGTTGCCGTCGAGCCGTCGGCCAGCGTCGCGGTGCGCCTGGCGCGGCGCCCGGCCGTGATTCCCAAGGCCCTGACGGCGTTCGGCAACCCGCGCATTGCCGACAAGTACGACCTGCCGGGTGCCGACGCGGAGGTCGATCGGCTGGCGCGGCTGTTCCCGGACAGCCGCGTCTACACCGGCGTGCAGGCCACCAAGACGCAGTTTCGCGAGGCCGCGCGCCGCGCGCCGCTGGTGCACGTGGCCGCGCACGCCGAGGCCGACGAGGTGGACCCGCTGTACTCGCGCATCCTGCTGGCCAACGAGGGCGGCCGCCGCAGCTTTCTCGAGGCGCGCGAAGTGCTCGACATGAAGCTGCCCGACACCGCGCTGGTGACCCTGTCGGCCTGCGAATCGGGCCTGGGGCGCGTGGCCAGCGGGGACGAGGTGCTGGGCTTTCCGCGCGCCTTCCTGTCGGCGGGCAGTGGCTCGCTCATCGCCTCGCTCTGGCCGGTGTCGGACGACGCCACGGAGCTGCTGATGAGCACCCTCTACGGCGCCCTGGCCAAGGGGCAGGACGTGCAGCGGGCCATGCAGGCGGCCCAGATCGCCGTGCTGCGGCAACCGAAGCTGGCCCACCCCTTCTTCTGGGCCCCGTTCAACCTGATTGGCGACTGGCGCCTCACCGTGGGGGATGAGTCATGAGCATTCGTCCTGCACCGTGGTCCGCTCACACCTTTTCAGCCCATCTTGTGGCCGCGCTGGTCACCGCGTTCGGTCTTGCATCGCCGGCGGCAGCCCAGGCGCCAGCCAGCCAAAGCCTGCCGGGCACGGCCGTGCCGGCCGAGACGACGTTCCGCCTGAGCGACGTCCGCCTGAAGGGCGTCGCGGCGATGGACGAGCAGGAACTGCACCAGCTGGCCGCGCCCTACCTGGGGCGTGACGTGAACCTGGCCGAACTGCAGGCGCTGGCGCAGGCCATCACCGCGCAGTACCGCGAGCATGGCTACTTTCTGGCCCAGGCCATCGTTCCGGTGCAGCAGGTGAAGGATGGTGCGGTCGAGATCAGCGTCATCGAGGGCCGGCTGGGCCAGGTGAACATCACCGTGGCGCCCGACGCGCCCATCACCGCCGAGCGCGTGCGCGCCTTCCTGGCGGCGGTGCCGGTGGGAGAGGCCGTCAATGCGGCCGCCTACGAGCGTGCCATGCTGCTGTTGTCCGACCAGCCCGGCATCAAGGTCACTTCGGGCCTGCAGCAAGGTGTCACGACCGGCACGGTGGATTTGGCGGTCGAGGTGGCGGCGGCACGCCGCTGGAGCTTCACGGCCGAGGCCGACAACCACGGCACGCTCGAGACCGGGCGCTGGCGCCTGGGCGGCACGGCGCGCTGGAACAGCCCGGCCGGCGTGGGCGACAACCTGGACGCGCGGCTGATGGTGTCCGACCGTGGCCTGACCTTTGGACGACTCGGCTACGAGCTGCCGCTGGGGGGCAGCGGCCTGCGTCTGGGCCTGGGCGTGGCGCAGGTGCAGTACGACATTGGCGGCGCTTTTGGTCCGCTGGACGCCCACGGCCAGGCCGACGTGGTGGATGCCTCGCTCAACTACCCGGTCATCCGCCAGCGCAACCAGAACCTGATGGCTCGCCTGGTGCTCGAATCCAAGCACCTGAAGGACGATTACCGCGCCGTCGGCGTCAGCCTGGGCAAGCGGGTCAACGACGTGGGGCTGGGCTGGGCCTGGGACCGGCGCGACGACTGGCTGGGCGGGGGCTACTTCGCCAGCAGCGGCACGCTCTACAGCGGGCATCTGCGCATCCAGGACGCGGGAGCCGAAGCAGCCGATCAGGCCGCGGGCGGGCTGCGCACCGCAGGTGGCTTCTCGCGCCTGGTGTTCCAGTTTTCGCGCCTGCAGTCCATCGCGCCGCGCCACACGCTGTACTACTCGATCGGCGGGCAATGGGCCAGCAAGAACCTGGACGCCTCCGAAAAGCTCGCCCTGGGCGGCGCGCGCGCCGTGCGCGCCTACGCGTCGAGCGAGGCTCTGGTCGACCAGGGCTGGATCCAGACCATCGAATGGCGCTGGTCGGCCATGGACGAGCTCACGCCTTACCTGTTCTTCGACGCCGCCCATGGCCGGCAGGCCAAGCGGCCTCTGTCGGAGGCCGACAACGCCATCAGCCTGCGCGGCGCCGGCATCGGCCTGGCCTGGGGCAAACCGGGTGACTTCAGCCTGAACGCCACGCTGGCCTGGCGCACCGGCACCCGGCGCGGCCTGGCCGATGGCGGTGGCCGCAACCCGCGCTTTTTCATTCAGGCGCAGAAGGCCTTCTAACACGGAGTCCCATGATGACGTCCCTGCCCCCGGCCCGACCGCAACGCGCCTTGCGTCTTCATCCGCTGGCCCTGGCCCTGCTGGCTTGCGGCTTTGCGCTGCCAGGCCTGGCGCAGATGCTGCCGAGCGGCTTCTCGACGCCGACTGGAGGCGTGTCGAGCAGCGTCAACGCGGCCGGCAACGTCATGACCATCGACCAGTCGGTGCAGCGTGGCATTGCCAACTGGGACACCTTCTCGATCGGCTCGGGTGCCACGGTCAACGTACGTCAACCCAACGCGAGTGCCGTGCTGCTCAACCGGGTCACCGGTGAATCCATGTCGAGCATCGACGGCGCCCTCAACGCCAACGGCCACGTGTACCTGATCAACCCGAACGGCATCCTGTTCGGCCAGGGCGCGCGGGTGAGCGTGGGAGGCATCGTCGCTTCCACGCTGGATCTGGCCGGTGCCACCGAGACGGATCGAAACAACGCCTTCCTGGCCGGCGGCGCCATGAAGTTCGCCAATCCGGGGCCAGGTTCGGCGACGGTCATGGTCGATTCCGGGGCGTCCATCACGGCCAATGGCAACGGCGGCAAGGGCGGTGTCGTCGTCCTGATCGGCAATTCGGTGTCCAATGGGGGGGATATCCTGGCTCCGGGTGGAAGCGTGGCCTTGGCGGCCGGGTCGCAGGTCACGCTCGATCCGGTTGGCGATGGCCTGACCACCCTGCGTGTGGATGCCGGGGCGTTGGAAGGAAGACTGGCTGGTCGGGTCGAGAACGTCGGCGACATTCAGGCCGATGGCGGGCGCGTTCTGTTGCTGACGCAGGAGACCTGGGGCCTCATCGTCAACGGCATCTTCCCCGACGGATCGTTTGTTCCCACCGCGGGGCACATCCAGGCGCGGAGTGGCCAGATCGTTCTGGACGCCGGCAGCGGTGGCGTGGAGGTGCGCAGTGGCGCGCTGGACGTTGGTGGCGCCGGGTCGGCCCAGGGCGGCAGCGTCGACATTCGGGGCACCAACGTGAGCCTGACGGGCCAGATCGTCGCCGATTCCGGCCCGGGCGGCGGGCGCGGCGGCCAGGTGCAGGTGCATGCAAGCCACGACCTGACGCTCGACGGCCCGTTGAGCGCCCGCGGGCGAACCGGCGGCGGGCTGATCGAGACCTCGGGCAGTTCCTTCTACATCACCGATCGCTTTGCCGTCGATGCCTCGACGGCGTCTGGCGCGGCCGGCACCTGGATCCTCGATCCGCAGGACGTCGACATCTGGCATGGCAGCGCGCCCCCGTCGCCGTCGGCCAACGCCTTGTACGACAGCACCGTGAGCGCGGCACTGGATACGGGCACCAGCGTCACCGTCACCACGCCCGCCGGGGGCTCGTCGACGGCCGGTGACGTGATGTTTCATGAAGGCGTGGCCATCGCGCGCAACACGTCGGGTGTTCCGGTCACTTTCCAGGTCAACGCGCACCGCAGCATCCGGACCGAGTCGCCGACGGTGACGATCGAGTCGGCGCCAGGCGCCGGCGCGCTGAACGTGTTTCTCAACGCCGATGCCGACAACAGCGGTCCCGCGGTCGGCGGGGGGCAGGTCAGTTTCGATGGCTCGATCCTGAGCAACGGCGGCAACATCCGCATGCACGGCAACTGGTCGACCAAGGGTCCGGGCGATGCTGGTGTGCATTTGGCCGATGCGACGCTCGACAGCCAGGCGCGTGCCACGCCGGGGCGCGGCGATGGCAACATCGATCTCGAGGGTCGCACCACCACGCCGGGCGCCAACGGGCTGTCCAGTCAAGCCGGTTTGCAGCTCGACGACGCGCACCTGTCGAGCGGACGTGGGTCGATCACGTTGAGCGGCAGCAGCACCAACAACGACGGGGTTGCTCTGTTGGGAGGCACCACGGTCGACAGCACCACCGGATCGATCCTGGTGCAAGGCGTGGGTGGCACGGTGGATCCCTTACGGCGCCCGGTTCCGACCGGCAGCGGCGTCCACATGACGACCTCCAGTGTCCGCAGCGCGGGTGGTGACGTTTCCATCCACGGTCGCCTGGATGACAGCGTTCCCAACGTGCAAGGGGCGGGGGTCTTGCTGGACGATGGGCCGATCGACATTGCCGCGGGGCGCGATCTCGACTTGGCCGGCTCGGCCACGCACGGCGCGCCAGGCCTGCTGCTGAACGCAAAAGCCCCGTTGTCGGCCGGCCGCCATGCCACCGTGCGCGCGGGCAACAACGGGACCACCGATGCGATCGTGATCGGCAGCGGCGTGACGATCCAGGCTGGGCAGATGCTCGATCTTCGCCCCGGCGAAGTCCTGGCCAGTGGCGCGGCCGTCGATCGCGTCGCCGACCCGATCGATCTGGCCAGCCCCGGCGGGCAGGGCTTCGCGCTGTCGGCCGATGAGTTCTCGCGCCTGTCCGCGGGGACCATCGTGGTCGGCAGCAACGACCACCGCGGTGCCATTGCCGTCAACGGCGCCCTGACTTCCTACGATGCGCTGACCTTGCAGAACGGCGGAGCGGGCAGTGCCGGCATCCAGATCAACGCACCCCTGCAGGCGCCGCAACTGGGGCTGGTCAGCGCGGGCACTGTGACACAGGGCGCGTCGGGCGGGATCACCGCGGGCAGCGTCCTGGCCCGCTCCACCGGTGGCGACGTCGACCTGACCCACGCCGACAACAACGCCATGGCCCTGGGCGGGTCCGCTGCTGGCCGCTTCGCCTGGGTCGATCGCAATGACCTCATGCTGGCGCCGGTCGCCGTGACGGGGGCGCTTGGCAGTGTCAACATTCCCCAAACCCTCAGCGGCAACACGCTGGGGGCCGATCGCGTGTTCGTGCAGACCCTGGACCGTGACTTGACCGTGGCCCTGCCGGTCAGCAGCGGCAGCGGGGCCGATCTGGTGGCGGCCGGGCGCTTTCAGAACCCGGGCGCCGGCCGCATCGACGGCGCGCCCTGGCGCGTGTGGGCCGATACCTGGGTAGGCGAATCGCGCGGGGGCGTTGCCGGGTCGGGCCTGCGGCCCAATCTTTACGGCTGCAGCTATGGCGGTGGCTGTGGCGTCACGATTTCGCCGGACGAGAACCATTTCATCTACGCCCAGCGTCCCACCGCCACCGTCCACATCGGCGACGCCAGCCGCCCCGTCGGCGAGCCCAACCCGCCGTTCACCGTCTCGGTCACCGGCCTGCGTCCGGGCGACAGCCCCGACACGGTTCACGGCAGCGCCAGCACATCGGCCACGCAGGCGAGTCCGGCGGGCTCCTATCCGATCTCGGGCTCGTACAGCTCGGACATCGGCTACGTCGTGGCGGTGGTGCCGGGGACGCTCAGCGTGGGCAGCGCGCCGCCGGGGCCGGGTCCTGGGCCCGGACCAGGTCCCAACCCAGGGCCTGGTCCGGGGCCGAATCCAGGTCCAGGCCCTGGGCCAAGCCCAGAGACAGCCGGCGATGCCGTGCCGTCGCTGCCCTCGCTCAGCCTGCCGCGTGACAGCGCCACGTTCGACCAGAATCTGGCCGGCGCACCCATTTGTCTGGCGAGCGAACCGCTGGACGGTCTGCGCGAGGCGGCGAGCAACGAGGTGCTGGAGCGCGAATGGGCACGCGTGCGCATCCGCCCACGCCTGACCAACTGCGTGGCGACGGACCGGCGCAACGATTGTGGCGATTTCTGATCGCCGCGCGTGCAACCCCTTCGGTTTCGCGTTCGCCTGCCGTCACCGGGTCAGCCGGGACGGCTGTCGGCCTCACCGGCCACCATGGCGTGGCTTGGCAGTTGCTCCACGATGGCGCGGTGCAGGGTTGCCAGCGTGACCGGCTTGTACAGCACCGGAATCCCGCTGGCGGCGACGTCGAGCAGGCGTCGGGGCTGCGTTTCTCCCGTCACGAGCAGGCGCGCAGGCAGGGCACCCTTGCTGCTGGGGTGAGCGGCCAGCGCCGCCAGCACCAGCAGGCCGTTGTCGCCGTCGGCCAGCAGCAGGTCGCAGATGATCACGTCGGGCGGGCCCTGCCGTGCGTCCATGTGGGCCAGCGCCTCGGCGCGCGAGCGGGCCGTCAGCACGTGGCAGCCCCAGCCACCCAGGCCCAGATGAAGCCCTTCCAGGATGGCCGGCTCGTCGTCGATGACCAGGATGGTCGATCCCGCAAGCCGGGCGCCGTAGGGCGGCAGGCTTGCGGCGGCGGTCGTCTCGGCTGGCGGCTCGGGCGGACAGGTCTTCACGCGCAGGCGCATGCAGGTGCCGCGACCGACCACCGACTTCAGTTCGACGCGGGTGTGCAGCAGATGCGCCAGGCGCCGCACGGTGGCCAGGCCCAGCCCGAGACCGCGTGTTTCGCCGCGATGCGCGGTTTGCGGCAGGTTGTCGGCCTGGTAGAACTCGTCGAACACGCGCTCCCGAAGTTCGGCCGGTATGCCGACGCCCGTGTCGATGACGTCGATCTGCACGGCCGCGCCGCGCGCGCGGGCCGCCACCAGGATGCCGCCGGTGACCGTATGGCGCAGGGCATTGGAGACCAGGTTGCCCAGGATGCGCGAGAGCATCGTGAAGTCCGAATGCACCCACAGCGCGGTCGGGCGCACCACCAGGCGCAGCCCACGCTCCTCGGCCACGGGCCGATGGTCGCGGCTGACGTTGGCGAACACCTGGTCCAGGGCAAAGCGCCGCCAGTTGGGGCGCAGCACGCCGGCGTCCAGCTGCGACAGGTTCAGCAGTTCCGAGAACAACTGGTCGAGCGAGCTCACGCATTCGCGCACGTGGCCGATGCGCTGCAGCCGCACGGGGTCGGCTTCGCCGCTGGCCAGGCCCTCGGACAGCAGCGTGAGCGCGTGCAGCGGCTGGCGCAGGTCGTGGCTGGCGGCCGCCAGCAGCCGCATGCGGGCCTGGCTGGCGCGCTCGATCTGCTGGTTCTTGCGCGCCAGCTCGGCCGTCGCCTCGCGGATGCGGGTCTCCATCTCCAGCCGGCTGCCCGCCAGGGCCCGGGCCGACCGGTTGAAGCCCTGCAGCAGGCGCTGGATCTCGAGCGTGCCGGTCACCTCGACCTGGGTCGACTCGCCGGCGCCCAGCTTCTCCAGCGCCACGCCCAGCCGCGAGACCGGGGCGGTGATGCGCCGCGCGGCCCACGCGCCGGCAGTCAGCACGGCCAGCAGCGACACCAGCAGCGACACCAGCACGTCGCGCCAGCGCTTTTGCCGGGCGTCCAGCAGCTCCTGCAGGCTGGCCTTGATGTTGACTTGCCCGCTGGGCCGGCCCTGTGCGCCCAGGATGGGCGCCGTGACCTGAAAGCCTGGCGCGCCCTCCGCACCCGGCTCATCGGCCTGGGCCAGCAGCTCGCCGTCGGCCGACCAGACGCGCACCTGCTTCACCTGGGGCTGCGAGATGCCTGCGCGGGCGATGCCAAGCAGCGCCCGCCGGTCCATGGCGCGCATCGGTTCCTCGGCCGCGGTGGCGATCTGGTAGGCCGCCGTCTGGGCATTGGCCCGGATCAGGGCCTCCACGCTGCCGAGGTACTGCCGCGTCGCCACCATCGAAACCGCCAGGGTGGCCAGCACCGCCGGCAACACCGCCAGCAGCACCAGTTGCGTGGTCAGCGACAGATGCGAGAACCACTGCCGAACCGTGGCCGAAAGGGTCATGTCCGAGTCTCCTGACCGGCGCGCGGCTGCCGTCCAGCCGGGTCGCGAAATCCATGCTCCACAGCGCGGCGGCATGGCACGGGTGATGGCCTCGAGGCCTTGCGATCACGCGGTGCGTTGGCCCGCAACATGTACCGCGGCGAGCCTGTCTGCGGCAGAATCATAACCATGGCCGAGTTCAAGCGGATGGAATCGACAGCCGGGCGCGAGCAGGCGCGGATCTCGCCCCGCTCGCGGCGGCATTGGCTGCGCGCCGCGGTGCTGGGGGGGGCGGCGGCATGGCTTGCGGCCGACCCGGTGGCGGCGCAGGTTGCCGCGGAGGATCCCGATCGCGCCGCACGCATGGCGCTGCGCTTCGGTGTCCTGCCCATCGGCGGCACACTCGATTCGCGCAACGACTGGGCGCCCTTGCTGGCCGACCTGGAGCGTACGCTGGGACGTCCGGTCACCATGTTCTCGGCCAGCAGCTATGGCGCGCTGGCACGCGCCATCGAGCGCGACGAGGTGGACATCGCTTTCCTGTCGGGCGAGATGGCGCTGGAAGCCGTGACGCGGCGCGGCATGCGCGTGGTGGCGCAGGTGACGCGCCACGACGGCTTGCCAGGGTATCGGGCCATCCTGCTGGTGCGGGCTGAGGGGCCGCGCAGCACGCTGGCGGCCCTGCTGGCCGACCCCGACTCCTGGCGGATGGCGCGGGGGGAGAAGCACTCCCTGTCGGGCTTCATCGTGCCGCAGCTGGAGTTCTTCCTGCCGCATCGCATCGAGATGGAAACGCGCTTTGCCAGCGAGATCGTCGGCACCCATCAGCGCATCGCGTTGGCGGTGGCCAATGGCGAGGCCGACATCGCGACCAGCAACACGGCCGATTTCGAGCGCTTCCAGCTGCAGTTTCCGGAGGAGGCCGCGCGCCTGCGCATCATCTGGTCGTCCGACCTGATCCCCCACGGCCAGATCGTGATGCGGCGCACCTTCAGTCCGGCGCTGCAGCGCGCGGTGCAGGATTTCCTGACGGGCTACGGACGCGCACCCTCGCCCAAGGGCGATGGCCAGCGCGCGGTGCTCAAGGCCCTGCACGACCTGGCGGGCTTCATCGCCGCCGACAACCGATCGCTGCTGCCGGCGGCGAGCATCGGCGCCAAGTACGCCCGGCAGCAGGCCCGGCAGGCGCAGTGGATCAACGAAGAGGCACGCCAGGCGCGCTTGACGCGCATCGACGCCGAGTACGCGGCCCAGGTCCGGATGCTCACGGCGGAATGAACCGGCGGGTGCGGACAGCCTATCCATAACTATAAAAAAGATAGCTGCTGGCGATTGATGCATGCCGGCCAAGGTCCGATTTGACCTCGAATCAATGGCTCCGCCCGACCGGCTAGGCCATTCGGAGGATTGGCTCGGCGCTCCGTCACCGGGAAACTGACAGCTCTGGCGTTTGGGGCGCGTGGTGCGCCGTGCCGCGTGTGTCGATGCCTGCCCGATGGCGGTTGGCCGTTTCCTGGAGCATGAGTTGAGCTGGCGATCCAAAGTGGTCTGGAGTGAGGGGATGCTGCTGCAACCCCAGCACCTGCAGCAAAGCGAACGCAACGCCGATCATGTTCGCCACGTGGCCATGCGCGCCACCGTGGCATGGGCCTGGGGTTTCAGCGAACTCGAGATCGACACCGCCGCCCTCGAACTGGGCAAGCTGGCGCTGGTGCGGGCCGTGGGCGTGTTTGGCGACGGCACGGTGTTCGACATGCCGGCGGTCGACCCCTTGCCCGAGCCACTGGAGCTGCCCCCCACGGCGCGCGACGTGGCGGTCGTCCTGGCGCTGCCGCTGCGCCGGCCGGGCGCGCGCGAGGCCGACGTCGAGGCCTTCGAGCCCTTGGTGCGCCATCGCGCGTTCGAGGAGGACGTGCCCGATTCCAACACCGGAGGCGAGCGCACGGCCTTGCTGCAGCTCGGGCGCCTGCACGCACGGCTCATGCTGGCGGCCGACGCGGGCGATGCCTGGACCACGCTGGGCGTGGCCCGCGTGCAGGAGCGGCGCGCCGACAACCTGCTGGTGCTGGCGCGCGAGCAGCTCCCGCCGCTGCTGGACGTGGTGGCCCACCCGACGGTCCACGGCTGGGTGGGCGAGCTGCGCGGCCTGATCCACCAGCGGGGCGAGGCGCTGGCCGGGCGCCTGACGCAGGGCGGCACGGGCGGCGTGGCCGAGGTGGCCGATTTCATGCTGCTGCAGACGGTCAACCGGCACGAGCCGGTGTTCGACCACCTGATGCACAGCGCCAGCCTGCATCCCAGCCACTTCTTCGAATGCGCCCTGGCGCTGGCCGGTGACCTGGCGACCTTCCGCGAGGGGCGGCGGGCGGCGCAGTTCCCGCCCTATGTGCACGACGACCTGCAGGCCTGTTTCCGTCCCCTGATGGACGACCTGCGGCGCAGCCTGTCGATGGTGCTGGAGCAGTCGGCCATCCGCATCGAGCTGCACGACCGCAAGCACGGCGTGCGCGTGGCCCTGATCTCCGACGTGGAGCTGCAGCGCAACGCCTCCTTCGTGCTGGCGGTGCAGTCGCAGATGCCCGGCGAGGCGCTGCGGGCGCGCTTTCCCACCCAGGTCAAGATCGGCCCGGTCGAGCGCATCCGCGATTTGGTCAACCTGCACCTGCCGGGCGTGACCCTGACGCCGCTGCCCGTCGCGCCGCGCCAAATCCCGTTCCACAGCGGCGCCAGCTACTTCGAGCTGGAGACGCGCCACAGCGACCTGTGGCGCCAGCTCGAGCAGTCGGGCGGCATGGCCATGCACATCGCGGGCGATTTCCCCGGCCTGGATCTGGCGTTCTGGGCCATCCGAGGCTGATGGCAGGAGGAAAGGCCATGAGCCCACGCCCGGCCGCTCCGAAGGGGGCTCATACCGCAGTGCGAAGCACGGAGGTTAGCCAATGAGCAATGCACCGGACCCCTTCGCGGCCTTCGAAACCGAGCGGACCATCGTCAAGCCGCAGCCGCGCCATGGTGCCTCGCCGCCGTCGTCATCCTCGAGCGCCGGCGGGACGGCGTCCGATGCACCGCCGGCCGACCTGGGGCATCTGGCCGCGCTCAATCCGCTGGTCGCCGCCGCGACGCCGCTGCTTTTGCTGGCGGCGCGCCTGCGCGGCATGGTCCAGCCCGCCGACGCGGGAGCCCTGCGCACGGCCGCCGGCGAGGCCGTGCGCCGCTTCGACGCCGATGCCAGGGCTGCCGGCTCCGCGCCCGAGGCGGTGCTGGGCGCGCGCTACGTCCTGTGCACCGCGGTGGACGAGGCCGTGGCCAACACGCCCTGGGGCGTGCAGGCGGGCTGGAACAAGCAGAGCCTGCTGGTTCAGTTTCACAACGAGACCTGGGGGGGCGAGAAGGTGTTTCAGCTGCTGGCGCGCCTGGCCCAGGACGTGCCGGCGCACCGATCCCTGCTGGAGCTGATCTACTGCGTGCTGGCGTTGGGCTTCGAGGGCCGCTACCGGGTGCTGGACAACGGCCGCAGCCAGCTCGAGAGCGTGCGCCAGCGCCTGGCCGAGCTGATCCGCAAGGACCGCCCGCCCCTGGAGGCCGATCTCTCGCCGCACTGGCGCGGGCAGGGCCTGGTCGGGCAGGCCCTGCGCCACGCCGTCCCCCTGTGGGTGGTGTCGGCGGCATTGCTGCTGGTGCTGGCCGTGGCCTGGTTCGGCGCGCGCGTGGTGCTGGGCCAGCGCTCCGATTCCACCTACGCGGCGGTGGCCGCCCTGCGCGCGCCCGGGGTGCCCACGCCGCCGCCGGCCGCCATGCCGGCGGCTCCGCGCCTGGCGCGGTTTCTGGAGCCGGAGATTCGCGAGGGCCTGGTCACGGTCACCGACGAGGCTGACCGCAGCACCGTGCGCCTGCGCGGCGACAGCTTTTTCGCCTCGGGCAGCGCCGACCCGATGCCGCGCACGCACCCGGTGCTGGGGCGGATTGCCCACGCCCTGTCCGAGGTGCAGGGCGCGGTGCTGATCACCGGGCACTCGGACAACGTGCCGATCCGTTCGTTGCGCTTTCCGTCCAACTGGCAGCTCTCGACGGCCCGCGCCGAGGCCGTGAAGGCGGCCCTGGCCGCGACCGTGGCGCCGCAGCGCATGCGCGCCGAAGGCCGGGCCGACGCCGAGCCGGTCGCCTCCAACGACACCGCCGACGGCCGGGCCCAGAACCGGCGGGTCGACATCGTCCTGTTCACCAACCCCGCCAGCGCGCCCCCTGCGGGCTCGGGAGCACGCTGATGGGCTCCCTGCTGCGAACCCTGCTGTCGCCCATCGCCACGGTGCTGCGGGCGCTGCTGACGCCGGCCGTGCTCATGGTGCTGGCCCTGCTCACCCTGGCCCTGCTGGTCTGGTGGATCGGGCCGGTGGTGCGCGTCGGCGACGCCGCGCCGCTGGCCGGCGTGGGCGTGAGGGCGGCGCTGATCGGCGTGCTGGCGCTGCTGGTGCTGGGCCCCTACGTGTGGCGCCGCGTGCGCGCCCGGCGTGCCAGCCGCATCCTGACCGAGCAGCTGACGCGCGAAGCGCCAGGCAAGCCGGCCCGGCCCGCCGCGCCGGGTGAATCGCAGGTGCTGGGCGAGCGCTTTGGCGAGGCCATGCAGACCCTGCGGCAGATGCGCCTGCATCGCGCGGGCGGCAAGCCCGGCTGGCGCGACTGGCTGTCGGTGTCGGGTGGCAGCTACCTGTATGAATTGCCGTGGTATGTGTTTGTCGGCGCGCCCGGGTCGGGCAAGACCACGGCGCTGGTCAACTCGGGCCTGAGCTTTCCGCTGGCCGAGAAGTACGGGCCCGGTGCGATTGCCGGCGTGGGCGGCACCCGCAACTGCGACTGGTGGTTCACCGACGAGGCGGTGCTGATCGACACCGCCGGGCGCTACACCACGCAGGACAGCGACCAAAGCGGCGACAAGCAGGCCTGGGAGGCCTTCCTCGACCTGCTCAAGAAGACCCGTCCGCGCCGCCCGCTCAACGGCGTGGTGCTGACGCTCAGCGCGGCCGACCTGTTGCAGCAGGGCGTGGCCGAGCGCAGCGCCCACGCCGCCGCCCTGCGCGCCCGCCTGCAGGAGCTCGACGAGCGCCTGAAGGAACGCCTGCCGGTCTACGTGCTGGTCACCAAGGCCGATCTGCTGCACGGCTTCATGGCGTACTTCGACGATCTGGGCAAGGCCCAACGCGCGCAGGTGCTGGGTTTTACCCTGCCGCCGCAGGAGGGTGGGGAACTGGCGGAAAAGGGCGTTTCGAGTTTCTTCGGGCGTGAGTTCGGCCTGCTCAGCCAGCGCTTGGCGGACGGCTTGATCGATCGCCTGCAGCATGAGAGCGATCCCGCGCGCCGCACCGAAATTTTCGCCTTTCCGGCGCAGTTTGCCGCCCTGGGTCCCGCGCTGGAGGACGTGCTCAACCAGGTGTTCGTCGGCTCGCGCTATGCCCAGTCGCCCTGGGTGCGGGGGGTGTATTTCACCAGCGGCACGCAGGAAGGCAGCCCCATCGACCGGGTCATGGGCAGCCTGGCCCGTAGCTTTGCACTGCCGCGGGCCGCCCTGCCGGCCCAGACCGCGGGTGGACGAAGCTACTTCCTGACCACCTTGCTCAAGGAGGTGGTGTTCCCCGAGCAGCGCCTGGCCGGCACCGACCTGCGAGCCGAGCGGCGCCGTCACATCGGGCGCAACGCCGCCCTCGCGGGCGCCTTGCTGGTCACCCTGGGGTTGCTGGGGCTGGGCGGCTTCAGCGCCTGGCGCAACACGCGCTACCTGGCGGCGGTCGACGCCCAGGTACCCGCGATGCGCGAGCGCCTGGCGGCCTTGCCCGAGCAGGTGCAGGACCCCCGGCAGGGCATGGCCGCGCTGGGCCCGACCTTGCAGGCGCTGCGCGACGTCTGGCGCGTTCCCGAGAACGGAATGGGCCAGCCGCCGGTGACCATGACGCTGGGGCTTTATCAGGGCGACAAGATCGACACGGCGGCCGAGATCGCGCACCGCCACGCCTTAGATGAGGTGCTGCTGCCCCTGGTGGCGCGCCGGGTCGAGGCGCAACTGCGCGGCGCCGGCAAGGACAACCTCGAATTCACCTACGAAGCCCTGAAGGCGTATCTGATGCTGTTCCAGCCGCAGCATTTCGATGCGCAGGCGCTCAAGGCCTGGGTCACGCTGGACTGGTCGCGCCTGCTCGATCAGGGCGTCACCGAGGAGCGCATGCGCCAGCTCGAGCAGCAGCTCGACGCGCTGGTGGCCAACGGCCCGCCGCGCATGCCCTTGCAGATGGACGAGGCCCTGGTGCGCGACGTGCGGGCGCTGCTGGCCAGCTATCCGCTCGAGCTGCGTGTCTTCAGCCGGCTCAAGCGGCTGCGCCTGGGTAGCGACGTGCCGGCCTTCAGCGTGGCCAATGCCGCCGGCCCGTCGGCGCCGCTGGTGTTCGAGCGCGCCAGCGGCAAACCGCTGACCGATGGTGTGCCGGGCCTGTTCACCTACGACGGCTATCACCAGCGCTTTCAGCAGGCTGTGGCTCAGATCACGCCCCAACTCGCGGCCGAGGAGCCGTGGGTGCTGGGCCAGCCGGGCAACGTGGCATCGCGCCTGCAGGGCGCCGCGGCGCTGGGTGATCTGACGGACCGGGTGCGCGGCCTGTACCTGCAGGAATACGTCAAGCATTGGGAAGCCTTGCTGTCCGACCTGCACCTGGTGCGCGCCAGCGGGCTGGAAAAAAACATCGAGATCGCCCGCATCCTCTCCAGCGCCGACTCGCCGCTGGGCCGCCTGCTGCGCGCCGTGGTGAAGGAAACCACCCTGATCCCGCCCAAGAAGGATGGCGCCACGGCCGGCGCGCTGGACCGCGCCGCCGAGGCCGTGCGTGGCACGCGGCGCAACCTGGAGGAGCTGATCGGTGGCTCCTCGGCCACGGCCAAGGCCGCGCCCGGCAAACCCATCGAGAGCATCGTCGACGATCGCTTCGCGGCCCTGCGGCAGCTGGCCACGGCGCCGGCGCCCGGGCAGCCGGCACCGATGGACGATGTGCTCAAGCTGTTCAACGAGGTTTACGTGTACCTGAATGCGGTGGACACGGCCCTCAAGAGCCGCAACTCGCCGCCGCCCGGTGACGTCGCCGGCAAGCTGCGCGCCGACGCCGCGCGCCTGCCCGAGCCGGTGCGCTCGATGGTGGAAAACCTCAGCCAGACCGGCGCCGCACAGGCCCGGGTGGCCGAGCGCGGCAACCTCAGCCAGGACCTGCGGCCGGTGACCGAGTTCTGCGAACGGGCCATTTCGGGGCGCTATCCGTTCGACCCCAACAGCCCGCGCGACGTGCTGCCCGAAGACTTCGGCCAGATGTTCGGGCCCGGCGGCCTGATGGATGATTTCTTCCAGAAACGCCTGGCGCCCTTGGTCGACACCAGCACGCGGCCCTGGCGCTACAAGCCGGTGGCCGATCGCGGCGCCGTCACGCCGGCGGCGCTGGTCCAGTTCGAGCGCGCGGCGCGCATCCGCGACATCTTCTTTCGTGCCGGCGGGCGCGCACCCTCGATCCGGCTCGACTTTCGCCCGGTGGAGATGGACGCCAGCATCACCCAGTTCATCCTCGACGTCGATGGGCAGCTGGTGCGCTACGCCCATGGTCCCGCAGTGCCCATGGCGGTGCAATGGCCGGGCCCGCGCGGCAGCAACCAGGTGCGGGTGCAGCTCAATCCGCCGTCGGCCACGGGCGGCGCCTCGGGCATGACGGTCGACGGCCCATGGGCCTTGTTCCGGGCGTTCGACAAGTCGCAGCTCGAACCGGGCGGCGCGCCCGAGCGCTTTTTCGTTACCTTCGCCATCGACGGCCGCCGCGCGCGCTTCGAGGTCACGGCCAACAGCGTGCAGCACCCGGTGCGATTGCGCGAGTTGCGGGAGTTCAAATGTCCGCAAGGCCTTTGAACGCGCTGCCTGGGTGGTGGGGCAAGCTGCCCGGGACCGGAGACTTTGTTTGTCGACGCCTGCCGGATGCCGTGCGCGCCAGGCTGGATGAGTGGCTGCAGGTGGAACTCGGCGCGCTGCGCCGGCGCCATGCGGGGTGGCAGACGGCGTACCTGGGGGCGCCACTGTGGCAATTCGCAGCCGGCGCCGGGCTGCTGACGCAGGAGACCTGGCTCGGCGTGATGATGCCGTCGGTCGATCGGGTGGGGCGGTATTTTCCCTTGCTGATCGTGCAGCCCATGCCGCAGATCGTTGTTGCGCCGCAGGCCTGGTGGGATGGTGCGACCCAAGCGGCCCTGCAGGCCCTGCACGACGATTGCGGCCCGCAGGGCCTGGACGACGCGCTGGTGGCCCGGTTCGGCGTGATGAAGCCGGGCGCGACGTCCACGGACGGGTGCCAGCGGGTCGAGCCGGGCGGCAGCCTGTGGCGCAGTGCGGCCGGCACCGGGACCCCGCTGGCGTGCGCCGGCTGGCCGCGCGATGCGCATTTCGATCTGTTGTTCGATCTGGCGGGGCTGCCCGCCACGGCGGGACCTGTTGGATGAGCACCCCCGACGACCTCACGCGCATCGCCACCGCCCCCACGGGCAGTGATGTGTCGGTTGCCGACGATGCCACCCGGGTGCTGTCCGCCGATTCGGCGGCGGCCATGCGGCCGGAGGAGTCGAGCGCGTCGATCGATCTTGGTGCCGGTGCGCTGGCGCCGGGTACCCGGCTGGTCGAGTTCGAGATCACGCGGGTGATCGGGCAGGGCGGATTCGGCGTGGTCTATGAGGCGTGGGACCACACCCTGGAGCGTGTGGTGGCCCTGAAGGAATACCTGCCCACCACGCTGGCCACGCGCGCCGCCGACGGCACCATTCACCCCCTGTCGGAGCGCCAGCGCGAGACCTTCGAGCTGGGCATGCGCTCGTTCATCAACGAGGCGCGCCTGCTGGCGCAGTTCGACCACCCCTCGCTGGTCAAGGTCTACCGCTTCTGGGAGGAGCGCGGCACGACCTACATGGTGATGCCCTGCTACCAGGGGCGCACCCTGCGGCAGGCCCTGGCGGCCAGCGGGCCGGGCGGCGTCGACGAAGCTTGGCTGCTGGCGGTGGTCGATGGCGTCAGCCAGGCCCTGGGCGTGATGCACGCCGCGCACTGCTTTCACCGCGACATCGCGCCCGACAACATCATGCTGCTGGAGGGCAGCGAACGCCCCGTGGTGCTGGACTTCGGCGCCGCGCGCCGCGTCATCAGCGACAAGACCCAGGCCATCACGGTGATCCTGAAGCCAGGTTACGCGCCGATCGAGCAGTACGCCGAGATGCCGGACATGAAGCAGGGCGCCTGGACCGACGTCTATGCCCTGGCCGCCGTGATGCACCTGGCGGTCACGGGACGGGTTCCTCCACCCTCGGTCGGGCGTGTGATGACCGACGGCTACGTTCCGCTGGCCAGCGATGCGGCCCTGTCGCAACGCTACAGCCCGGCGCTCCTGGGCGCCATCGACGCCGGCCTGGCCGTGCGGCCCGAGGCACGGCCGCAGTCCATGGCCGCGCTGCGGGCCCTGCTGGGGCTGGGCGCCGCAGCCGCCGATGGCGCGGCCACGGTGCTGGCCGCGGCGGCGCCCACGTCTTCCAGGTTGGCTCCCGCGGATCCGACGGCGCAGGCCCCGTCGCGCCGCACCGCAATGCCCTGGACGATTCTGGCTCTCGTGCTGGCGCTCGTGGCGGCCGGTAGCGCCTGGTGGTGGAGCCAGCGCGGCCCGGCGCCCAAGCCCACCGGTACGCCGGCTGTTGCGCAGGGTTCCCCGGCGGTCGCACGGGCTCCTGCGCCGCCTGCCGCCGAGCCAACCCCTGCATCCCAGCCGGCCCAGTCCACCGCGCCGCCACCCACGCCGCCCGTGCCGGCGCCATTGCCTGCCGCGCGCACGCCAGCGGAATCCTTGCGGGCCTTGGCTCTCGGCGCCGCCGCCGACGTGCGCGTCACGGCGCGCCCCAACAAGCCCGAGGTGGCGATCGGCAAGGATCGGCTGGGCTTTTCCGTGACCAGCAACCGGGCTGGTTATGTCTATGTTTTCCTGCTGGACACCCAGGGCGAGCTCTACATGCTGTTTCCCAACGCGCTCGACAAGCGCAACCAGATCGCGCCCAACCAGACGATCGAGCTGCCGCGCGCCTCATGGCCGATGGAGTCCGGGGGGCCCGCCGGCACGGATCGGTTCGCCGTGCTGGTCAGCGCCCTGGAGCGCGACTTCACCCAGTCCGGGGTGCTTGCGCGCGGGGTGTTCGCGCAGTTTCCGGCCCCGGTGCTGGCTTCGCTGGAGCGCACCCGCGGCAGCGGGCCGACGCCCCTGCTGGGCCAGCCCATGTGCCCCGGTGGGGCATCTCGCTGCGACGATGTCTATGGCGTCGCGCACTTCGAGATCGCCGAGAAATGAGCCCCATGAGTTCGCCGCCGATGAGCCCATGGGCCAAGAGCGCCTGTTTGAACCCGCCGAGGCCCGAGCGTCTTGAGGGTGCAGGGACAGCCATGGTTTGGGCTGCCCGCGCTTCATGCCCTTGGACCCGTCTTCGAACGGGCCCGGTGCTCCATCGTTCACCGATCTTGCAAGGAGTTGATCATGAACCTCACCCATGAATGCCGAGCGCATCCTCCCCGGTCCCTGATGCGGTCCTTGCCGGCGTTGGCCGTGTTGCTGGCCGGCACGGCCTGCGCGCCCCTGTCGCAGCTGATGGCTCCGACGCCGGCACCCATGGCGGCGCCGCCAGCCGTCACCCCCGCGCCCGCGCCCGCGCCCGCGCCCGAGCCGGCACCCGCTGTCGTGCCGCCACCGGCACTCGAAGGCGGCAGCGTGGCGGGACGGGCACGCAGTTTCTCCACCCGCCTGGCCACCTACACGGCCGCCAGCTTCGATGCCTTGCCAGGCTGGGGGCGCGACGACTTCATCGCCGGCTGGCCGGCGTTTCTGGGCAGCTGCCAATCGCTGGCGCGCCGCAAGACCGAGTGGAAGGAACTGTGCGCGCGTGCGCGGCAGGTCGATGGCAAGAGCGAAGCGGCCATCCGTGGCTTCTACGAGCATGAATTCAGCGTCTACCAGATCCGGGATGACGATCGCCGTGCCGAAGGCGTGGTCACGGGCTACTTCGAGCCCGAGGTGCCGGGCAGCCGGCGCTATGCGCCGCCGTTCGTGTACCCGGTCTACGCCACCCCGACCGACATGGTGATGCTGGATACGCGGACCATCCCCAAGGGCAGCAAGGGCACCGTGGCCGTGCGGGTGGAGGGCAGGGAGGTCGAGATCCAGAAGGGGCTGTCCACGCGCGACATGAATGCGCGCAACCTCTACGCGCTGGATCTTTCCGATGTCGAGGCCAGCACGATCGATCGACGGGCGCGCCTGCGCATCGACGGGCGCCGGCTGGTGCCGTACTACACGCGGCAGGAGATCGAGGCGCGTGGCGCGCCCAACGCGGCGGTGCTGGCCTTCGTGCGCGACGCCAATGCGCTGTACGAACTGCAGGTCCAGGGCTCGGGCCGCATCCGCCTGCCGGATGGCGAGATGATTCGCATCGCCTACGCCGAACAGAACGGCCACCCCTTCCGCCCGATGCTGGCGCATGCGTCCAATGGCAAGTCCAAGGGTGTCCGCGTGCGGGGCGCGTTCGTCGAACTTCAGCTGGATGAAGACGATGATCCGCAGGACGTGACGCAAGGCGTTCTCACGCGTGGTTTCGCACTGGTGCACCCCGCGCGCAGCGGTCCGATGGCCGTGCCTGGGCACAAGCTGCCGGCGGGCGTGGTCGCGGGGACGGGCAACACCGATCCCAGCTACGTGTTTTTCAAGGAAGAGCCCGCGAGCGTGACCGGGGTGGTGGGCGCGCTCGGCGTGCCCCTGACCGCCGGACGCTCGATCGCGGTCGACCCGCGCAGCACCCCGCTGGGTTACCCGGTCTTCGTGTCGACGCGCGACCCGGCCAGCGGCGCGCCCATTCAGCGCCTGACCCTGGCGCAGGATACCGGCGGCGCCATTCGTGGCGCGGTCCGGGCGGACTATTTCTTCGGCTTTGGCTCCGATGCGGCCGATTCGGCACGCCGCATGAAGCAGCGCGGACAGATGTGGGTGCTGCTGCCGCGCGGCATGACGGTGGCGGCCGTCGCACCCGGCAGCGGACCGCGCACGCGCGGCGCCAGCATCGGCCTGGCCAACTGCCTGGTTGCCGATGACGACACCTGTGTCGAAGGCGGCGGCGACTCGGCTCCATGACGGCGATCGGCAGTCGATCGTCGTGATGTCCGCCTCGACGGGCCAACAAGCATGCTGGACACCCTGTCCACCGACGACAGCGCGGTACTGGCGCGTCTGTGGTGCCGGCGCCAGCGGCTGACGCCCGACGACATGGCGCTCGGCTACCGTCTGGTGCAGCGCGCCCTGGCCGGCTGCACGCCGCCCGAGCTGAGCGCCCTCGGCGAATCCCGGCAGGAGTTGGTGGCCCAATTCATCTACCTGAAGGTGCTGCGCCTGGGGCCGGCGGGCAGCGCGGACGGCGGCGAGCCCGAAGCCAGGTCGGCCCGCGGCGGGCACAGCGCGCCGTCCAGCGCGTTTGCCCTGTGCGCCTACTTTCGGCGCTACCTCATCGATTGCACGCGCGCCGTCGCGTACCGGCGCAGGGTGCCCCTGGGGGAGAGCGATGCGCTGGATGATGCACTGCTGGCTGCGCAGGTCGAGGCCAGCGGCGCGGAGGACGGGCCGGCCGCACTGGCCGAGCATGGCCTGACCGAGGCTGCCGTGGCCTTGGCGGCGCGTCGCTTCATCCGCGAGCTGCCCGCGGCGGAGCGGTTGTTGTTGAGCGAGGGGTTCGGGCAGGAGCGGCCCGGTGGGCTGGCCGGGGTGGCCACCCGCCATGCCATTGCCTCGTACCACTATCGTGCCGGCCGGCTCGGCCTGGTGCATCGCCGCGCGGCCTTGCCGGCCGACTACGGCCGCACGTGGCTGGGCGCGTGGATCGAACAGACCTTGAAGATACCGATCGTGTCCGAAAACCGATCCGCGATCGGTCAGGTGTTTCAAATTCTCGCCGCCGAGGCGTCTTGGGTTTAGGGAGTAGCACCCATGACCTACGTGACGCTTTGGCCGCCCCTCGATGAAATCCGTCGTGTGCTCCAGGTCGTGCCCGATCGCCCTGATGACACGGAGGCGGGTGCACGATCGGCTGGCGCAGCGCCAGACCCCGGGACGGTGTGCGCACCTGTCGACGGGGACTTGCCCGACACGCTGCGGCTGCTGGTGGAGCGCCGTGCCGCCGTGGCCGCCTTGCCAACGGCAGAGCGCTGGACCTCGGGTGACATCGTGGCCGTACCCGCCGGCAAGGGCGTGACGGTGGGGGTGCTGCTGGATGAACCGGATGGCAGCGCCACGGCGCCCCACGGCACGGTATGGCGAGGGTGGCTGACTTGCGCCGAAGTGGACTGGGCAGGGGCCCACGATCTTGTTCTGGAGCCGCAGGATGAGCCTTTCGATCCGGCCGTCGGCGTCGTGCAGGCCTGGCATCCGGTCTGGGTGCGGGAAGTGGCGGCGCCAAGGCTGGGGCGGCTGACGGCTGCCCGGCTGGCGGCGGTGCGTGCGGTGCACGCCGAGTTTCTCGGCGGTGTTTCAGACCCCGGTGCGGCAGCGGACGCGCAACCGGGCTGGATCGGTCTGCGCACGGTCGGTGGTTTCACGGTTTTGACCGGAACGTCCTTGAGCGAGGGCGATCCCCGCATCGAATACCGTGCCGTGTATCGTGCGGTCGGTGAGCGCCTGACCGTCGCCAGGCCGGCCCGGAAGGCCGCGCCGACGATGGCGGTGGAGCCACCTGGACATCGAATCAGGCGCTGGCTGAAGAGCGCTCTGGCCGCCGGCGCGCCGAGCCGCATTGCGCTGGCCGGTGCCTGCGCCGTCGTCCTGGCGCTGACGGTGCAGGGTCTGTACGACACACCGCCGGTTTCCCGGGCCGGGGGGGACGATGACGTGCGTTTTCGGTCCATCCCGGCGCCCCAGGCGCGCGCCGAGCTGAGCGTGCGCTGGCGCGATGCGGCCGACGCCGGCGACATCGCGGCCCTGCTGCGCAGCTTCGGCGGCGAGATCGTCGGCGGGCCCAATGCCGCGGGCCGCTGGCAGGTTCGCGTGCCGGATGCGGCCGCCGCCCAGCGTGCCATGCTGGCTTCGCCCCTGGTGGCCGAGGTGGTCAGCCCATGACGATGGGTCTGGCCAAACGCACTCGGGCCGGCGTGTCATGGTCATGCGCCGAGGGGGTGCGCTGGCTGCTCCTGCTGGTGTGCCTGTGGCTGTGCCTGGGCGCACAGGCTCAGCCGGCGCGGCGGGCCCTGCTGGTCGGCGTGTCGGAGCTGCCTGGCCAGCCGGAATCCAGCTGGCTGCGGGCGCCTCGGCATGACGTGCAGCTGATGCGCCAGACCCTGGCGGCGCAGGGCTGGCCGGCCCAGGGAATCCAGGTTCTGGCCGACGGCGTTGCCGGCGCCGAATGGCCCCGGCTGGAGGCGATCCGCGCGGCGCTGGCCCAGCTGGTGGCGCAGGCGCAGCCTGGGGAGTTGGTCCTGCTTTATTTCTCGGGCCATGGCGTGCGCCTGCATGGCGCGGCCAAGAGCTACGACGAACCCGATGGCCTGACGGAGGTGTTCATGGCGCGCGATGGTGCGCTGCGGGACGCGGAGATGGGCGGGTGGATTCAGGCCATTTTGGCCAAGGGCGCGTTTGTGTGGGCGGTATTCGACACGTGCTCGGCGACCTCCATGACGCGCGGTGGTCCCGCGCAGCCGCCAAGACCGGTTTTTCCAGAAACCGATGACGACGTGCGCTTTCGCGGCCTGAGCTGGTCCGACATGGATGCGGCGTTTCGCCGCCTGTTGCAGGCCAGCCTGAGCCAACCCACCGCCATTCCATCGGAGGCCAGCATGGTGCCGCCGGCACGGTACGTCGCGCTGTTTGCCGCCGAAAGCCATCAGCTGACGCCCGAATTGCGTTTGCCGCGCGGGCGGCCCGATGCGGCGCCGCATGGGTTGCTGACCTGGGCGATCACCGAGGCGCTGGCGCACAGGCCCGCGACGTGGCGCGACCTGTTCATCGACGTGCTGGGGCTGTATGGGCCGATCACGGACGAACTGGCCCAGCGCTATCCCGATCGGGAGCTGCCCTCGCCCGTGATGGAGGGGGCGTTGGATGCGCGGCTGTTCGACGATCAAGGCGTCGTCGCGTCCACGTTGCCGGTATGGCCCGCCCGGCGCGATGGTGACATGCTGCGCGTGGCGGCGGGGCGCCTGGATGGACTGGCTCCCGGCCAGAGGCTGCACGTGACCGCGCGGCTGCCGAGCGGCCAGAGGCGGGAGTTCGAAGCCCGGGCCGGCTCGGTCGCTCTGGGGGAGGCCCAGGTCGCCTTGAGCGACGCCATGGGCAGCGTACCCGCGGCATCGGGGTGGCAGGCCCGCGCATTCGAGGCGCCGGTCGAGCTGGCCTTGCGTGTCCGCGCCGAAGCCGGGCGCGCCCAGCGCGCCTTGCGTGGCCTGAGTTTGACCTACCCGGCCTCGATTCGCATGATTGCCGCCGGTGAAGCCGATTGGCAGGTCTCGGCGCGGGATTCGGGCTTTTGGGTCGAGTCGCCCAAGGCTGAGGTCGGCCGTGCCGTGGCAGACGCAGCGGCTTTGCGCCGCTTTCTGGCCGACCAAGCCAGCTTTCGATGGTTGCAGAGCGTGGCCGACCTTGCGCAATGGGAGAAGCCCAGGCCGCTGGCGGGCTTTCGGGCCAGCCTGATCTCCGGACCCAGCGCCGACGGTGCCTGGAAGCAGGAACCGCTCAGTCCACGGCCTGCCGAGCCTTCGGGCCAATCCTCGATCGAGATCGAGAACGGCAGCGGCGCCTCGGTCGATTTGCTGGTCGTCGGCGTCACGGCCGGGCGGCGACTGATCCCGATTTTCCCGGCCACCCTGGGCGAGACCAACCGCTTCGAGCGCGGTGACGCACAGGCTCCGGCACGCAAGCGCTTTGCGCTGCCGCCCCCACTGCTCGCCCCGGGTGGCGCCCTGCTGGTGATGGCCACGCCGGTGCGGCCGCGCAGCCCGGTGCGGCTGTACGGCTTTTCGCCCATGCCCGACGACGTGCCGCCCGACGTCAGGTTGCGCAGCGCCTCGCTCGCGACCGGCGATATGGCCTATGTCGTCATGGCGCGCTGGTAGGGCGTGCCCTGGTTCATCATTCGTTCACTGGAGGATTTCACACCATGCCCACGAGTGCAGCGTTCATGGAAGGCGACGGCGTCCTCGGCATCGAGCAGTTGGTGGCCATGCTCAAGCTGTCGGCCAGCAGAACCGAATTCGACCTGATGATGGCCGTCGAAGTGGATGGCAGTCCGGTGGCCAGCGACTTGCCACGCAAGTTTTCGGATGGCAAACCCCGCATGGAGGTCGACGGTTATCTGTGGGGCGTGGCGCAACGCAGTGGTGGGGGCGGAGCGGGCCGCGCGCCCTATACGCTCTATGTGCTGCGTCGCTCGGACGTCGCCACTGCGTCGCTGATGAGTGCCCTGATCAGGCGCTCCGACAAGGTCCACGTCATCCTGGGGGTCTACAAGGCGGGCGGTGGCAGCGATGTCGAGCCCATGCTGGAGATCGACATCGACAAGGCCCGCCTGGTGACTCATTGCATGCTGACCAGCACCGGGCTGGGCGGGCCGTCGGAGGTGCTGGGTTTTTCCGGTCGCAAGTTCGAAGTCCGCAGCGCGCCGCAACAGTCGAGCGGCATACGCGGCGGGCTGCGCACCTGCAGTTTCGAGGCCATCGAATCATGAATGCGCCACCTTCCATCGCCGCCGACCTGGTGCAGCAGGGACGCCCGGCCGACGCTCTCGCGGCCTTGACGCAGGACATTCGTGCGCGACCGGGCGACAGCCGTCTGCGTGTGTTCATGGCGCAGTTGCTGTGCGTGCTGGGCCAGTGGCAACGTGCCCTCACCCAACTGGACGTCGCGGCCGAGCTGGATGCCCTGGCGGTGCCGATGAAGCAGGTGTATGGCGATGCCATCCGTTGCGAGGCCTTGCGCGCCGAGGTGTTCGCCGGTCGGCGCACGCCGCTGGTGCTTGGCGAGCCGCCCGCCTGGCTCGCGCTGCTGACGGAGTCCCTGCGCGTCGGCAGCAGCGGCGACTGGACTGGCGCCGATGCCTTGCGTCAGCGTGCCTTCGAGGCGGCACCCGCGCTTGCGGGGAATCTGCAGGACAGCCAGGCATCCCATGCATTCACCTGGCTGGCGGACGCCGACATGCGCTTGGGGCCGGTTCTGGAGGCGTTTGTCCATGGCCGCTACTACTGGGTGCCTTTTGAGCGGATGGCTCGCGTGCGGATCGATCCGCCGGAGGACTTGCGCGATGCGGTGTGGATGCCGGCGCACCTGGACCTTCGGCCGAGCGGCGAGGTGCTGGCGCTCATCCCCACCCGCTACCCCGGCAGCGAGCGCAGCGCCGACGGTGCGCTGGCCCTGGCCCGCCGCACCGAGTGGATGGAGCCGGCGCCGGGGGTGTGGCATGGCCTGGGCCAGCGGGTGTTCGCCACCGACGCGGGGGATCATGCATTGATGGATGTGCGCGACATCGCATGGAACGAGCCCGGCGCGGCGCAGGAGCCGGCGTGATGAACGACGCCCTGGCCCAGGAGCGCCTGCAGCCCTCGCTGTTCGACCGCTTGATCGACGAAGAACCCGATCATGCGCTCGAGAGCGACGACAAGCGAACGTTGACCCGCGCCGCCCTGCGCCAGGCGGTGCTGCGCGACCTGGGCTGGCTGCTCAATGCCACCGGGCACGGCCTGGCCTTCGACGACCCGCGCCATCCCCACGCCGCGCGCTCGGTCCTCAACTACGGATTGCCTATGCTGTCTGGCCAGTTCACGTCCTCGATCCAGCGTGTCAGCATGGAACAAGCGCTCAAGCAAGCCATCGTGCAGTTTGAGCCGCGCATCCTGTCCCAAACGCTGGAGGTGGAACTCGTCATGGAAGGCCCGGCCCTCGAATCGCACAACTGCGTCGGTCTCCAGATTCGCGGCACCTTGTGGGCGCAACCGGTGCCGCTGGAGTTCCTGATGCGCAGCCGGATCGATCTGGGCGAAGGGCGCATCGAGCTCGAGAGCGGATCGGGCGGGCGCGGCTGAGCGCGCACCGCAGGGCCTTGGCATGGACCCGCGCCTGCTGGATCTCTACGAACACGAACTGCGCTATTTTCGTGAGAGCAGTGGCGAGTTCGCGCGCGCCTACCCCAAGATCGCCCGCCGCCTGGGCCTGGACGGCCCCGAGGTGGCCGATCCCTACGTCGAGCGCCTGATCGAAGCCAGCGCCTTCCTGTCGGCGCGGGTGATGCTCAAGCTCAACGCCGAGTACCCCCGGTTTGCCGCCCAGCTGCTGGACATCGTCTATCCGCACTTCATGGCGCCGACCCCGGCCATGCTGGTCGCCGAATGCGCCCCCAAACGGGATGACACCGCCCTGGCCAGCGGCCCCGTCCTGCCCCGTGGCAGTGCCTTGCGGCTGCGCCGCGCGCTGGGGCAGAACACGCACTGCGAGTTCCGCACGGCGCAGGACGTGCGCATCTGGCCGATCGAGCTGACGCAGGCGCGCTGCTTCAGCCATGCCCCCGACCTGCCGTTGGCGCGCCATCCCGGCGCGCGCGCGGTGCGAGGGGGTCTGCGCCTGACGCTGCGCACGCAGGGCGGGCTGCCATTCAACCAGATGGCGCTCGACGAACTGGTGCTGTTCCTCGGGGGAACCGGCGATGACGTGGCTTGGCCGCTGCTGGAATGCGCGCTGGCCGATCCGGTCGGCGTGTTGATTTGCGCGCCGCCAGCGGAGGGAGCGGTTGGCGCCGCGGTTCAACTCCTGGGCGTGCAGGGGGCGGACGCGATGGGCCCGGTCGGTTTTGCCGCCGATGAAGCCATGCTGCCGCCAACGGCAACGGGCTTTTCCGGCCATCGGCTGGTGCAGGAGTATTTTGCGTTCGCGCCGCGTTTTCAGTTCGTCCGCGTCACCGGCCTGGGCCAGGCCGTGGCCCGTGCGCCGGGTGACGTGCTGGAGTTGGTGCTGCTGTTCTCGCGTGCCCGCCCGGAGCTGGAAAGCCTGGTCACCTCCGAGCATGTTCGCCTGCATTGCGTGCCGGCGGTCAATCTGTTTCCCAAGCGGCTCGACCGTGTCGTGGTGACGGAGCAGGTGACCGAATTTCACTTGCTTGCAGACCGCACCCGTCCGCAAGACTTCGAGGTGCACAGCGTGACCGAGGTGATCGGGCACGGGGCCGCTCGCGCGCAGGCCGGTTCCCTGAACGATGAGCCTGGCGGGCACACCCAGGTTTTCCTGCCGTTCTATGCGGCATTTCATGGCAGCCGCCAGCAGCACCCGGCCTACTACGCCACCAGCCGCGAGCCGCGCCTGCCTTCCGTGCGCCAGCGCAGCCAGGGGCACCGAAGCAGCCACATCGGCTCCGAGCTGTACCTGCAATTGGTGGATGCCGATCAGGCGCCGTATGCCGGCACGCTGCGCCAGCTTTCGGTGCAGGCCTTGTGCACCAACCGCGATCTCCCGCTGATGGTGACGGCGGGCAGCGACACGCTGGAATGCGTGGATGCCTTCGGCTTGAGCGAGGTGCGCATCCTGAGCGGGCCATCGCGCCCATTCTCCCCCGTGGTGGGCAACGGCCTGGGCTGGCGGGTGGTGGACCATCTGGCGCTGAACTACCTCTCGCTGGCCGACAGCAACGCCCAGGAGGGCGCGGCGGCGCTGCGCGAAATGCTGCAGCTGTACGCGGGGCAGGCCGACGAGTCGCGCCGGGGGCAGGTGCAAGGGCTGCTGTCGGTGGTGGCGCGCCCGGTGACGCGGCGTTTGCCCGTGGCGGGCCCCATTGCGTTCGGACGTGGACTGGAGGTCACGCTCACCGTGGACCCGAGTGCGTTCCACGGCCACAGCGTCTTTTTGTTTGGCGCGGTCCTGGCCCAGTACCTGGCGCGCCACGTGGAGGTGAATCACTTCGTCGAGACGGTGCTGGTTGGTACCGGTGGCAACGAGATCATGCGTTGGAGGCCGCAATGCGGAACCCGGCCGATTCTGTAGCCCTAGCACCCGAGCGGGGGGGCGCCGATGTTGAAGGCGTGCGGAGCCGCGTGGCCGCGCAGGTGCAGGCCTGGAGCGCCGAGCCATGGCCGTTGGACTACTTTGCCGCGCTGCGCCGACTGGAGGCCCTGGCGGCGCCCGCGCCGCGCTGGGGCGAGGCACCGCGGCCCGCCGCCGAGGCGCTGCGCATCGGCCAGGATCCCTCGCTGTCGTTTGCTCCGGCCAGCGTGTCCGGGTTCGAGCCACCGGCGCGCGGCCTGGCGGTGCCGCGCATGCGCCAGTATTTTTTTGGCTACCTCGGCCCCAACGGCCCCTTGCCGGTGCATCTGAGCGACCTGATTCGCGAGCGGGCGCATAACCACGGCGATGGAACCTGGCTGGCGTTCCTGGATTCGTTCGCGCATCGCTTTTCTCTGCACTTCTACCGTGCCTGGGCCCAGCCGCGCGCCGCCGTGGCGCTGGACCGTCCGGGCCGCGATGCGTGGCGGCGCTGGGTGGGCTCGTTCATCGGTATCGGCGGCGCCGCGCGCCAGCGGCGCGACGCCATTCCCGACGATGCGCGGCTGCACTTTTCGGGCTGGCTGGCGCGCCGGGTGCATTGCGTCGAATCGGTGGAGCAGGTCGTCGGCTGCTTCTTTGGGGTGGGGGCGCGGCTGGAGCCATGGGTTGGCCAGTGGCTGCCGATCGCGCCGCAGGAGCGCACCCACCTGGGCAGCCTCGGTGCAGGCCCCGTGGCGGCGCGGCGCCTGGGGGGCGGGGCCGTGCTGGGGCGGCAGGTGTGGGATCGCCAGCACCGCGTGCGTCTGCGGCTGGGCCCGCTGGATCTGGCGAGCTACCGCAAGTTCCTGCCTCATGGCGACGCACTGGAGAGTCTGCGTTGCTGGATGCGCCAGTTGCTGGGCGATGAATTGCAGTGGGATGCCGAGCTGGTGCTGCGCAAGGACCAGGTGCCGACCACGCGCCTGGGCCAGTCGCGCGGCAACGCGCCGCGGCTGGGCTGGGTGTCCTGGCTGGGCGATCGGCCACGCCAGCGCGATGCCGCCGACGTGCGCATGCGGGCGGAGGGGCATGCCGCCGGCAGCCCTGCGCCGGCGCTTTTGCAAACGGCGCCCCGCCCTTCGTCTTGAACCCAAGAAACCGGATGTCCATCCATGAGTGAAATCAGTCGCACCGCACTGTTCGGCAAGCTGAACCCGCTGGCCTACAAGGCCATCGAGGGCGCCACCGTGTTCTGCAAGATGCGCGGCAACCCCTACGTGGAGCTGGAGCACTGGATGGCGCAGCTGCTGCAGAACCCCGAGAGCGACCTGCAGCGCATCGTGCAGCATTACGGGCTGGACATCTCGGTGCTGGCCAAGGACGTGACGGCGGCGCTCGATCGCCTGCCGCGCGGCGCCACGGCCATCAGCGACTTCTCGCCGCACATCGAGAACGCCATCGAGCGCGCCTGGACCTACGCCACCCTGCAGTTCGGCGAGGCGCAGGTGCGCACCGGCTACATCGTGGTGGGCATGCTCAAGACAGCCAGCCTGCGCAACCCGCTGCTCTCGATCAGCAAGCAGTTCGAAAAGGTCAAGGTCGAGGACCTGGCCGACCACTTTGCCCAGATCTGCGATGCCTCGGCCGAATCGAGGATGCGCGCGCAGGACGGCACGGGCATGGGCAGCGGCGACGTCGGTGACGAGACCGGCGCCATGGCCCCCGCGGCGATGGGCAAGGGCGAGGCGCTGAAGAAGTTCGCGGTCGACCTGACCGAGAAGGCCAGAAAGGGCGAGATCGACCCGGTGACCGGCCGCGACGACGAGATTCGGCAGATCGTCGACATCCTGATGCGCAGGCGCCAGAACAACCCGCTGCTGACGGGCGAGGCCGGCGTGGGCAAGACGGCGGTGGTCGAAGGCTTTGCCCTGCGCCTGGCGCGTGGCGACGTGCCGCCGCAGCTCAAGGACGTCAAGCTGCTGTCGCTGGACATCGGCCTGCTGCAGGCCGGCGCCAGCATGAAGGGCGAGTTCGAGCAGCGCCTGCGCAGCGTGATCGACGAGGTGCAGGCCTCGCCCACGCCCATCATCCTGTTCATCGACGAGATCCACACCCTGATCGGCGCGGGCGGCGCCGCCGGCACGGGCGACGCGGCCAACCTGCTCAAGCCGGCGCTGGCGCGCGGCAACCTGCGCACGGTGGGCGCCACCACCTGGGCCGAGTACAAGAAGTACATCGAGAAGGACCCGGCGCTCACGCGGCGCTTTCAGGTGGTGCAGATCCTGGAGCCCGACGAGGCGCGCGCCATCGGCATGCTGCGCGGCGTGGCCAGCGTGCTGGAAAAGCACCACCGCGTGCAGCTGCTCGACGAGGCGATCGAGGCGGCGGTCAAGCTCAGCCACCGCTACATCCCGGCGCGCCAGCTGCCCGACAAGGCCGTCAGCCTGCTGGACACGGCCTGCGCGCGCGTGGCGGTGTCCCAGCACGCCACGCCTCCCGCCGTCGAGGACTGCCAGCGCCGCATCGAGGCGCTCACCGTGGAGCAGGAAATCATCGACCGCGAGGCGGCCATCGGCATCGACGTGGCCCAGCGCGCCGGGCAGGTGGGCGCGCTGCGCGCCGAGGCCGAGACCGAGCTGGCGGCGCTGCAGGCGCGCTGGCAGGAAGAAAAGACGCTGGTCGATCGACTGCTCGAGCTGCGCGCCGCACTGCGCGCCGGGGCGCAGCCGGTCGATCCGCCGGATGCTACCCAATCAGGAGCTGATGGGGCAGATTCGACGGGGGCTGGAGGCCAAAACGATTCACAGAATCCGGCCACCGACCGCACCGAGATGCTGACCGAGCTGCGCGAGCTGCAGGAGCGCATCCATGCACTGCAAGGCGAGTCGCCGCTGATCCTGCCCAGCGTCGACGCGCAGGCCGTGGCCTCGGTGGTGTCCGACTGGACGGGCATCCCGGTCGGCCGCATGGTCAAGAACGAGGTCGAGGCCATTCTGCAACTGGCCGGCGCGCTGGGCCAGCGCGTGATCGGCCAGCAGCATGGGCTGGAGATGATCGCGCGGCGCATCCAGACCAGCCGCGCGCGCCTGGACAACCCAGGCAAGCCGATCGGCGTGTTCATGCTCTGCGGCACCTCGGGCGTGGGCAAGACCGAGACCGCGCTGGCGCTGGCCGAGGCGCTGTACGGCGGCGAGCAGAACGTCATCACCATCAACATGAGCGAGTTCCAGGAGGCGCACACCGTCTCCACGCTCAAGGGCGCGCCGCCGGGCTACGTGGGTTATGGCGAGGGCGGCATCCTGACCGAGGCGGTGCGCCGCCGCCCCTACAGTGTGGTGCTGCTCGACGAGGTGGAGAAGGCCCACCCCGACGTGCACGAGATCTTCTTCCAGGTGTTCGACAAGGGCCGCATGGAAGACGGCGAGGGCCGCATGATCGACTTTCGCAACACCATCATCCTGCTGACCACCAACGTGGGCAGCGAGCTGGTGATGAGCATGTGCAAGGACCCGGAGCTGATGCCCACGCCCGAGGCGCTGGCCGAGGCGCTGAAGGGCCCGCTGATGAAGGTGTTTCCACCCGCGCTGCTGGGCCGCATGGTCACCATCCCCTACTACCCGCTGTCGCCCGAGATGATGAAGCAGATCGTGCGGCTGCAATTGGGCCGAATCGCCAAGCGCGTGCAGGCCAACCACGGCGTGCCCTTCACCTACACCGACGCGGTGGTCGAGCAGGTCGTTGCCCGCTGCAACGACGCCGAGTCGGGTGGCCGCGTGATCGATGCGATCCTCACGAACACCGTTCTGCCCACCATTTCGGTGGAGTATTTGAAGCGCCTGGCCGGCGGCGGCGCGATCGCCCGGGTGGCTTTGGACGTGCAGGGCAGCGACTTCAGCTATGCCTTCGATTGATGCGTTGTGGATGACAAGCCATGGCCGATGAATTGTTTCAGATCAAGGGTGACGCGCCCGCCGTGCCCGATCTCAAGTTCTGGAGCGTGCTGGGGCACGAGAGCCTGTCGCGGTCGTCGCACTACGAGCTGACGGTGCTGTCGGAGAACAAGAGCATCGCGGCCAAGGACGTTCTGGGCTACGCCTTCGACGTCGTCGTCAAGTTCCAGGACCGCTCCAAGGGCTGGCACGAACGCCACTGCCAGGGGCATGCCGTGCGCTTTCTGCGGGTGCGGCAGGTGGGGCGCTACTTCGAGTACCGCATCACGCTGCGCTCGTGGTTCTGGTTGCTGACCAAGCGGCGCAACAGCCGCATCCTGCAGGACAAGCCGGTGCTGGACGTGCTGGACGCCGTGTTCGAGGACAGCCCCATCAAGCGCTTCAAGAAGACGCGCGCCGACCACGTGATCGACCCGCACCAGCCGCACCGCTACTGCGTGCAGTTCGAGGAAAGCGACCACGACTTTCTCTCCCGCCTGCTGGAAGAAGAAGGCATCTACTACTGGTTCGACGCGCACGCCGCACCCGGCACCATGCTGCTGGCCGACGTCAGCAGCGTGGCCCATGACAAGCTGCCGGCCGAAAGCACGCTGGACTGGATTTCGCTCGACCGCGGCGAGGCGCGCTTCAACGAGATCAGCACCTGGATCGCCGGCAAGCGCCTGGACACCGGCAAGTGGGCAGCCAGCGACAGCAATTTCAAGACCATCCGCAAGGATCTGGGCGTCAAGCTCGACGTGTCGGCTCAGCACGAGCTGCCCGATTTCGAGGCGTTCGAGTTTCCGGGGGACTACTTCACCAGCGACGACGGCGACACGGTCAGCCGGCGCCGCGGCGACGAACTGCAGTCCCGGCGCGAGCGGCATTGGGCCGTGACCGGGTGGTCCGACGTGGCCGCGGGGCGCAGCTTCAAGTACCAGGGCGACCCGGATGCCAGCCGCAACGGCGAATACATCATCGCCTCGTGCACCTTCGTGATCGGTCACCCTGGCTACGAAGGCCTGGGTGACGGCCTGGCGGCGCCGGCCGCATCCAGCACCTTCGATGCGCTGCTGGCTGACGATGGGGTGAGCGAAGGCAGCCAGGACGTGCTGCGCGGCATCGTCGAATCGGCCCTGGAGCCCAAGGTGGGCGTGCGCGGCGCGCGATCCTTCGTGCTGGGCCTGGTCACGCCGTCGGTGCCGTTCAGGCCGCCGCGCGTGACGCCGCGCAAACGCATGCCGGGCCCGCAGTCGGCCATCGTGGTGGGCCCCAAAGGCGAAGAGCTGCACGTGGATGAGTTCGGCCGCGTCAAGGTGCACTTCCACTGGGACCGCTACGACGAAAGCAACGAGAAATCCACCTGCTGGGTGCGCGTGTCGCAGCCCTGGGCGGGCAAGGGCTGGGGCGGCTACTTCGCGCCCCGCATCGGCCACGAAGTGATCGTCGATTTTCTCAACGGCGATCCGGACCGCCCCATCATCATGGGTCGCGTCTACAACGACGACCAGCCCATCCCCTACGAATCGCCCACGCAAAGCGGCTTCAAGACGCGCTCCACGCCCAAGGGTGGCACCAGCAATTTCAACGAGTTTCGGTTTGAGGACAAGAAGGGAAGCGAGCAGGTGTTCCTGCATGCCGAGAAGAACCAGGACATCGAGGTCGAACACAACGAAACACACTGGGTCGGCAACGACCGCGCCAAAACCATCGACCACGACGAGACCACCCATGTCAAGCACGACCGTACCGAAACGGTGGACAACAACGAAAGCATCACCATTGGCGTCAACCGCACGGAACAAGTCGGCAACAACGAGAGCATCACGATTGGGGTGAACCGCAGCGAAATGGTCGGAGCCAATGAGTCCGTGACCATCGGCGCCAACCGCTCGGTGAACGTGGGTGCGAGCGAGACCGTCACCGTGGCGCTGCAGCGTACGCACAGCGTCGGCGTCAACGAAACGATTGCCGTCGGCGCCGCGCAGGAGGTCACGATCGGCGCCATGCAGGCCATCACAGTGGGTGCCGCCCAGACGGTGTCGATCGGTGCCAATCAGAGCGTTTCGGTCGGCAGCAATCAATCGACCGACGTCGGCGCCAATTGCTCGCTCAGCGTCGGCCAGAACCGCTCGGCCAACGTGTCCGGCAACGACCAGCTCTCGGTCGGTAAGACGCTGACGGTAACCGCCGCCGACGCCATTTCGCTGACCACCGGCAGCGCCAGCATCCACATGAAGAAGGACGGCACGATCACGATCAAGGGTAAGGACATTGCCATCGAAGGCTCAGGCAAGATCAGTGTCAAGGCGAGCAGCGACGTGATCATGAAGGGCTCGAAGATCCTGCAGAACTGAACCAACCGCAAGGAGTGCGACATGGGTAGCAGGGAAGCGGAAGACCACGTTCTCGCGCAGGATGCGTCGGCCCTGCTCGCGCCGCCGGATACCGCCTTGCAGCAGTTGCTGGCCGGCCGGTCCGCGTTGCAGCAGCGAGAGAGCCTGCCCGCGGTCGTCGTCGGTGAACTCGTGGCCATTGCCGATGGGGGGCGCACGCCCCTGGTCCTCTTCGACGGTCAGCGAGGAGGCGCCGCCGTGCGTGCCCGCACCACGGTCGACCTGCGCGCCCCGCACATCGGACAACCGGTGACGCTGGTGTTCGAGGCCGGCGACGCGGCTCGCCCCATCGTCACCGGCGTGCTGCGCCAGGTCGAGGGCTGGCCCCTGACCGACCCGCCCGGTCAGGTCGAGGTGGACGCCAATGGCGAGCGGCTCATCGTCAGCGCCCGCGAGCAACTTGTCCTGCGCTGCGGCAAGGCCAGCGTCACGCTGACGCGCGATGGCCAGGTCTTGATTCAGGGCAGCTACGTGTCGAGTCGCGCGACCGGAGTCAATCGGGTACGGGGCGGTTCGGTACAGCTCAATTGACGGACGCGGTCATGGAACTGATCAATGCCACTCGCATGGTCGCCGGCTACACCATGAGCCTTGAGCCCAGCGGGCGCGAGCTGCTGGTGGTGGTGGTCAAGGGAAGCTTCCGCTTTCTGCAGCCGGACGAACCCGAGGGTCAGTTCGCCCTGACCGATGCGCAGTTGCCGCTGGTCATGGCCGATACTTTCACTGGTCAACCCGGCCTGTCGGCACCGGTGTACGAAGCCGATTTCGCGCCGCGCAAGCCCCAATGCGACATCCTGCTGCTCGGCAGCGCCCATGCCCCGGGCGGGCGCCCCACGACGCGCGTCGAGGTCGGCGTGCAGGTCGGTTCCTGGCACAAGAGCCTGGCCGTCGTCGGGCCGCGCCACTGGGAGGCGCGCATGGGCCAGGTGTCGGCGTCATCGCCCGGTGTGTTCGTGCAGCAGCCCATTACCTATGACGTCGCCTTCGGCGGCACCGACCTGCACCACGAGGACCCAACCAGGCACGATGCGTTCATGCCCAATCCGGTCGGCCGGGGCTTTCACCGTCACCTCCGGGCTGAGTGGGTCGACGGCGCGCCGCTGCCCAACACCGAGGAAATCCGCCGCACCGTGCGCGACCCGCAGAGTGACTACCGTCCCATGGCCTTCGGCCCGGTCGGCCGCGGTTGGTCCACGCGCTCATGCTTTGCCGGCACCTACGACGATGCGTGGCTGGATAAGCATTTTCCCTTCCTGCCGCCGGACTTCGATGAGCGCTACCACCAGGCGGCCCCGGCGGACCAGCAGGTGCCGCCGGACTATTTCCGCAACGGTCCCGTGTCGGTGACCCTGAGCAACCTGACGGCCGATGGGCTGACGCGCCTGACTATCCCCCAGCTCCTGGCCCCGGTGCATGTCTTTCCCAAGCATGGTGAGCGCGTGGATTACACGGCCAGTCCGGACACCGTGGTCATCGAGCCCGACGCCGGACGCTTCACTCTCACCTGGCGCATCGCCCACCCGCTGAAGAAGAGCATGCATGAAATCGCCCAGGTGTTGGTTGGCAAAAAGGGCCGCGAGTGGTGGCAGGCGCGCGAGGAGGTGGCCTTCCCGATCCCGCTGGCCGAGTTCACGTCACGGCTCGATGCCGAGGTGGCCGAGTCATGACCGGAATGCCGTTGGCTATTTTGCGCACCGGCCTCGTGACCCCGGTGGGCCTGAGCGCGCCGGCGAGCTGCGCCGCCTTTCGCGGCAAGATCAGCAACCCCAGTGAGACACGGTTCATCGATTCGCACGGTGAATGGATCATGGCGCACCAGGTACCGCTGGAGCAGCCCTGGCGCGGCCTGACCAAGCTGGCGAAGATGGCCGCCCTCGCCATCGACGAGGTGTTGGACGGCATGGCCGACGCCGAGCGCGCCAAGCTGCCCCTGCTGCTGTGCGTCGCTGAGGCCGAGCGCCCAGGCCGCATGCAGGGACTGGACGAGGAGCTCTTTCTCCAGGTGGAAAAGGAGCTCGGCCTGCGTTTTGCGCCCCAGTCGGGCGTGGTGGCGCACGGCCGCGTGGCGGTGGCCGTGGCGTTGGCGCAGGTGCGCAAGCTGATCGAGCAGGGCGTGGCCGAGCGTGTCGTCATCGCGGCCACCGACAGCCTGTTGAGCTGGCCAACGCTCGGCCATTACGAGCGCGCCGAGCGACTGTTGACGGCGCAGAACTCGAACGGCTTCATGCCGGGCGAAGGAGCCGGAGCGCTGCTCGTCGCCCGCCACGATGGTCGGGCCGATGGACTGCTATGCACCGGCATCGGCTTTGGCATGGAGCGCGCACACATCGACAGTGAGGAGCCGCTGCGCGCCGATGGCCTCTCGACGGCCATCAAGGCGGCGCTAGCCGACGCTGGCTGTCAGATGCAGAGCATGGATTTCCGCATTACCGACCTGTCGGGCGAGCACTACTACTTCAAGGAGGCAGCGCTGGCTCTGTCACGCGTCCTGCGCGTGCGCAAGGAGGAATTCGACATTTGGCACCCGGCCGAATGCACGGGCGAGGCGGGTGCCGCTTCCGGCATGACCATCGTCGCCGGTGCCTGGGCAGCCGCACGCAAGCGGTATGTCCCGGGCCCGCGCGTGCTGGCGCACATGGCCAACGACGCAGGCCAGCGCGCTGCCCTGTGCCTGCAGCAGGCGGTGGTCTGAAGAGGCGATCCATGGCCAATCAGGTTTACGCCAACAACATGGAGATCTCCTGCAAGGCGGCAGACGGCAAGTCGATCTGCGCCTTTCCCGATGTCTGTTTCACGCCGCCGCAGACGCCCGCTACTCCGCCTGGCGTGCCGATTCCTTACCCGAACACCGGTTTGGCCAGCGATACGGCGAACGGCTCCACGACAGTGCAGATCAGTGGCCAGGAGGTGATGCTCAAGAACAAGAGCTATTTTCAAAGGAGCTTGGGCGATGAAGCTGGATGTGCGCCTAAGAAGGGGGTGATCACCGGCGTCAATATGGGGAAGGTGTACTTCAACGCTTGGTCCATGGACGTGAAAATCGAGGGCGAGAACGTCGTGCGGATGATGGACATCACGACGCACAACCACGCATCGGAGCCAGGACAAACCCCGCCTATGGTCTATCAGGACATGATCGCATTCGGGGATCCAGTCGCTTGCATGGGCGATTCGGACAAGGCCAACAAAGCCTGCAGCGGATGCTCTCTCGAAAGCTGTACCGAGGATTGTAAGGACGCTCAAGCCTGCCTTTTGGTGGCGAAGAAGGATGCAAAGGAAAAGTGCTGCAAACCGAACACAACTGGTGACCATCTGATCGAAGATCATTGGGTTCGGCCTAAGGGAACGCTCATGCCGGACTTTGCCCATCTCGCAGACAAGCCCGGCGGCGCCTATCATGGTGCGCCGACGGCGTGTGTTAATCGTTCACGCTACGAAGACAAGCATGGCATCGGTCACGGTACGAGAGGTGTTTACGAGGACAAATTCTTCAAAGGCGGAACCTTTTCGTATCTCGAAGCGAAGGCGATGGCGAGGGAATCACACCAACACGCCAACGGCAATCGTTGCAGCGAACACTGCCTGGATGCGCAACTCGATGCCTTCTACGGCAAGGGTGACAGTCGGCAATTGCAGGCATCCAATCAGAATCAGGCGCTGACGGCCGACCAGCGCAATGCTGCCAAGACCCGCACGGGTGTGGATTCCTGGCCATGAAAGGCATCTGCCCATGGATTTGACCCTGACCGGCGTGGCGGTGAAAGAAAGGGACGAAGTCTTTCTCACGGCGATTTTCGATGAGTATGCCGACGAGCATCCTGATCACTGTCTTGTTCTGCGCTATCACAGCGGTGCTTTCAAGCAGCTTTTGCTTGATCACGCAGTTTGTGCCGTGGCAGTGCCGCCCGACGACAGAGGGCTCGTGTGCTTCGTAGGTCCGCACGGCGAAGTGACCTTTGCCGGAAACGGGGGGCTTTCTGTCGAAGCAGTCGACCCCTCGGATCGCGGTCCGAGCGCAATGGTGCTGTTGCGCGATGCAGTCTGGATCGGCGACGCGCTCTATGCTTGCGGCATGGCGCGAATGGTCTATGAGCGGCGCGCGTTGGGCTCGTGGCGGCAGATCGATGATGGCGTGTTCGTGCCGCGTGAGTTGCGTGAGGCGGCAGTCGGCTTTCATGCGATGGCGGGCAACCCATCGCGTGGGCTCATCTGCGTTGGACAGTACGGCGAAATTTGGTCTTGGCGCACAGGCCGGTGGACGCAAGAGGACAGTCCGACCAATGTCCCGTTAACGGGTATTTGCATCACTGCCCAAGATAATGCAGTGGTCATCGGGATGTCGGGTGTCCTGCTTATTGGTACAGACCGGCATTGGCGTGTAGTCGAGCACGGAGCCACTACCAGCGATTTCTGGGGTATCGCGGAGTTCGCGGGCCATGTCTATGTTGCCAACTACGACGGTGTGTTCAGGCTGGTGGGCGACAACCTTGAGAAGATTGACATGGGAACGACGGTGGATGGCTCGGTGCCATCCACTGCATACCTTGCTGCCAACCTGGATGTGATCTGGTCGGTGGGTCACAAGAACCTAGCCTATAGCCATGACGGCATGGTGTGGAACGCCGTTGATTTGCCAGCCTGACACCATGAAGATTCCGAGCATGATGGGAGCGCGCAGTATTCTCGCTGTTGTTGGGCAGCATGCACAAGATGCGATCGCGCTTCGAAGCACACGCTCGTCACTCCTACGCGCGCCCCACGTTAAGCTGGATCAGTTGCGCCGCCTGGACGACCGCCTGGCCGCCCACCTCGATGGTCTGGAGGTCGCCGGCGAATGCGGCGCGCAGCTCGTAGCCGCTGCGCTCGAAAACCCGGGCCAGGGCGAAATCTTCACCGCGACAGTTCGGGCCATCGAAGACCGCAATGCGGTCGCTCTCCAAAAAGCGCTGGCACTGGTGCAGGTGCTGTCCGACAGCCGGTCAGGCCTGATCTCGGCCTTCGGCTGGGTTTCCACGTCCAGCCTGCGCGGAATCACCAGGGCTCTGCTCGAAGCGCCCGAGGCGTTCTATCGCCAAATCGGACTGGCGGCCTGTGCCATGCACGGGGTAGACCCCGGCGCCGCTGCGGTTGCCGCGTTGAAGAATGAAGATGCCGCTCTTCGCGTTCAGGCGCTACGCCTCAATGCCAGTTTGGGTCGAGTTGATTTTCTGGCGGATTGTTTGAGCGCCATGGCGGACAAGGATGCACACTGTGCCCTTGAGGCAGCGCGCGCAGCTGTCTTGCTGGGCAATCGGCGTGAAGCCGTATCGGCGCTTTGCAACACGGCACTGGTGCCTGGGCGCTGGCGCGCTGGTGCCTTGGCGCTGGCGCTCAAGTTGCTGACGCCTACCGACAGTCATGCGGTACTCAGGGCTTTGGCGCAGAAACCAGCCGATGTCCGTCTGCTGGTTCGAGGCACGGGCGTGGCTGGCGATCCACATTATGTGCCCTGGCTCATTCAACAGATGCACGATCCGAAACTCGCACGCCTGGCCGGTGAGTCATTCAGCTTGATGACCGGGCTCGATCTCGCTCGGCAGGGCTTCGAGCAAAAGCTATTCGAGATTGCGGAGACTGGCCCCAGTGACGATCCGAGTGATGACGGTGTGGCGACGGAGGAGGACTACGGCTTGCCCTGGCCCGATGCCGAGAAGATAGGCTCCTGGTGGCAGACCAACGCTTCCCGCTTCGCGGCTGGAACGCGCTATTTCATGGGCGAACCCCCGACGCCCGCGCATTGCCTGTCGATATTGAAAACCGGCTACCAGCGCCAACGCATCGCCGCGGCCGAATGGCGCTGCCTGCTGGCTCCGGGGACGCCCCTGTTCAACACCGCCGCCCCCGCCTGGCGCCAACAGCGCTGGCTGGCGAAAATGGGCGCCTGAGCCGATGCGCGCCGCCCTGTGCCTCGTATCTCTGCCAGTGGTTGTGCCATGAATGCCGCCTGGATCCTGCTGGCGCTGGCGCTTGTATTCGGCATGGCGGCGCTCTGGAAACGCGGGCGGCAGGGTCGCTTCGATATCGCTGCGCGCGTGTGGCTGCGCGTGGCCTTGGTCTTTGCCGCCATCGGCCTCTGGCTGATGTGGCGGCAGGGTATAGCGCTTTAGGCCAGTGTGCAAGGTTGGGAGCACGGCCAATACTTACAGGCCACGCACAGGCATTAGCCCTGCGAAATGGGCACCGGCAAGGACCTTTGAATGATCCGTATCCACGTAATCCGCCGGCAGGGGATCCCCATGGCGCAGCCCGCGTCGGCGCAGTTCGGCCCGGACGGCGGCACCATTGGTCGACAGGCCAGCAACACCCTTGTGCTCGATGATTCCGACCGCACCGTCTCGCGGGTGCACGCGCAGGTACGATGCCGCGAGGGGCGTTTCTTCATCATCGACCAGGGCAGCAACCCGCTTCAGCTCAATGGTCAAGTGCTGGGCGCTGGGCGAGAGGCTCCCCTGCATGAGGACGATGTGCTCGGCATCGGCAATTTCGAGCTGCTCGTCAGCATCGATGAGACTGGCCAGGAAGCAGCCGAAGCGGCCTTGAACACGCCGATGCCACCGCCTGATGACGATGATCCGTTTGCACACCTGCTGGATGGCCTGGTTGCGCCGGCAGGCGGCTCACCCGCCAAGGTTGCAGGCGCGCCGGGGCCCGATCCAACCGCTGGGCTGTTTCCCGACCCCTTGAGCGAGGGCGAGCCATCGCCCGCTGCAACCGATCCGTTTGCCGATCTGCTGACTCCACCTGCTGGCCCCTCAGTCGCCCGATCGGCTGCCGCGGCAGCGCCATCGCGCCCGGACGATTTTTCGGACCTGGTGACGCCGTCGTCGGCGGGGAGCGAGTCGATCGACGCGCTGTTCGGCCTGGGGGGCCCGCTGGCCCATGACCCACTGGCCATGACGCCGCTGGACGATCCGCTCAGCCAGCCCAACACCGCCTCGGCCGCCGACCCGCTGGCTGCGCTGGCGCGGCCGGTGGCGCCCCGGAAAACGGCACGGGGCGATCATCTGCCGGTCGATGAGTTTGCCTTTGTCGCCCCGGTGGCTCGGATCCCGGTGCCTGCGCCGCCACCGCCATCGGCGGTCTCGACGCCTGCGGTCATCGGGCCTGACATTGCACCGCCGGATGCTCCGGTCGACCGCTTCCAGGCAACGCTCGGGCCCAGTCGTGCCGAACCGAAAGCCCACCCTGCCGCCGCCATGCCGGCACCAGCGCCCGCGCCAGCCGTGGCCGTCCATGCGCCGCCGCAAGGCGAACAGGCCGCAGGCGACGCGCTGCTGGCCGCCTTGCTGCGGGGCCTGGGCCCCATGCAGAGCACGCCCGAGCTGCTGACACCGGGGTTGATGGAGCGCCTGGGCGAGCTGCTGCGGACCTCGACCGAAGGGACCCTGCAGCTCTTGCACACCCGGCAGGAGTTTAAGCACGAGGTGCGAGCCCAGGTCACCGTCATCGCCGCGCAGGCCAACAACCCGCTCAAGTTCTCGCCCACCGTCGAGGTGGCCCTGGCGCATCTGCTGGGGCCGGGCATGCGCGGCTTCATGCCGGCCGAGGCGGCGATGCGCGACGCCTACCAGGATCTGCGGGCGCATGAATTTGGCGTCATGGTGGGCATGCGCGCCGCACTGGAGCACGTGATCAAGCAGTTCGCGCCCGAAGCCCTGGAGCAGAACATCACGGCCAAGTCCCGCTTGGATGCCATCTTCACGGCCAACCGCAAGGCCAAGTTGTGGGATCAATTCGTCAAGCTTTACGCCGACATTGCGCGCGAAGCGGAGGATGACTTCCACACGCTCTTCGGCAAGGCCTTTTTGAAGGCTTACCAGGAGCAACTCGATCGATTGGCAGGGGGTTCAGGCCCCGCAAGCAAGGCGGGGCGTTGATCATTTCTGCGAGGGCTTGACCATGTACATCGAAATTGTCTCCCTGTCCCATCAGGGCGGGCGCGACTACAACGAGGACGTGCATGGTCATTGGCGCGACGGTCGCTTTGTCGTGGGTCTGGTGGCGGACGGAGCCGGAGGCCATGGCGGCGGGGACGTTGCGGCGGGAACGGCACGCAGCAGCATCCTGGGTGGTTTTGCACAAGCCCCGGTACTCGATGGCGAATTCCTGAAACAGTTGTTTGAGCAGGCCAACCTGGACGTGGTGGCTCGACAGGCCGAAGGGGGAAAGCTGGCCGCGATGCGAACGACGGCCGTGGTGGCCGTCATGGACATGGAGCAGAAGGCACTGATGTGGGCACACTCCGGCGACAGCCGGGCCTATCTGTTTCGCGGTGGCATGATCGTTGCGCGGACGACCGATCACAGTCTGGTGCAACAGATGGTGGCGGGTGGAATGCTGGACGAAGAGGCGGCCCGCCTGCACCCGCAGCGCAACATGCTGCTCTCGGCCCTGGGATCGGTGGCCGAACCGCCCGATATCGACGTGTCGGGGCGCATGCGGCTGCAGCCCGGCGACGTATTGCTGCTCTGCACCGACGGCCTTTGGGAGCCGCTGGGTGACGGGCGGATTGTGGAGGCCCTGCATGCATCGCACACCCCTGTGCAATGGTCCGAGGAGCTTGACGCGCAGGTGCGTGCGAACGCCAAGCCTGGGCATGACAATTACACGGCGCTGATGCTCTGGGTGCTTGACGAAGACCCGGAGCGCACGCGCATTCTGGGCGGTGGTTGAATGCTGGTGGCTACTTGGCCTGCGGGCGGTAGGCCGTGATGGCGCCGGTGATGGAAATCTCCACAGTGGTCGTGACCGTCGCCGTTTCCATCTTGCCGTTGTCCTGCCTTTTCATCGGCTTGCGGATCGTGGTGGGTGGTGATGCCGAGTCGATCCACCGCATGGGGGTGGAGCGAACCTTTTCATGGTGTCCGCCGTGGTTTTGTTCCAGCACCGTGATTGCTCCTTTGCCCTGGTTGCTCGACAAAATCGCAGTATGGTGAGGGCGCTCTATTTCGACTTCCGATTCGTCGTTCCAACCTGCGCCATCACCAAAGGTGACATCGATGACGGTTTTGGTCGTCATCACGTAGTCCCGAAACTGAAGAATGTCGCCGGGCAAGGCATCCTTGAACTGCACCGGGTTGCCCCAGATGTAGTCATCGTCTGGCCCCGTGAGCCCGTAGTCGGCTGAACTCTTGGCGCCGGCGCTCTTGAGGGCACGGTCCGCCAAGTCCCAACATTCGCCGGCGCCGACTTGCCTGCCGATCTGGCCATTGGCCCAGTTCAGCACCGTGGGACCCAAGTCTGCCATCACACTCTCCTGTCGTTGGCGCGAATTTCCAGATCGGTGCAGCGGGTGCGTGGCAGACCAGGGCGCCTCAAACCTTCTTGTTGGCGGCGATGTCCCAACCCGCCGTCTTGGTCGCGCCTGCCGAGCCGTCTGCGTTTTGCGGCGTGTACTCGAACTTGATCTGCGAGAAGTTGAGGCTGACTTGTTCGGTCAGGCGCTCCGCCTGGTCTTTGGTGCCCCCGGTCTGGATGCTCGAGATGAGCACGTTGGTCATGGTGATCTTCACGTATTCAATGGGGTCCTTGCCGGCCTTGCGCACCACCAGAACGGCTTCTTTGTAGTGCTCGCCGTTGCAGCAGGCGAGCAGGAGCGCGTGTGATGCGGAGTCCACATATTTGGTGCATGACAGGTCCTGGGCACTGACCTTGCCAGAACCACCGCCGGTACCGACGTGCATGGTGCCACTTTGCGTCGCGCCCCAAGTCCAGGCAAGAACGTCGATTTCCTTCTTGTGCTTGTCGTCGGCCGACTCGCCTTCGACGCCACTGATTTTCAAGAACATGTCGACAGCCATGATGGTCACCTTTCAGGAGTGGAGTGTGGTTGCTTGGCCTTCGCTGCCTCGTTGTGCTTGCGATGAAGGCTGCATGGATAACGAATTCAACGGCGCCTTTTTGAAGAGCCGTAGCTGATCATTTGGTCGCTTTGGCCGACGGCAACTTGGACACCAGCCGCAGCGACACCGTCAGGCCTTCCAGCTGGTAGTGCGGGCGCAGAAAGAACTTGGAGGTGTAGTAGCCCGGGTTGCCTTCGACTTCTTCCACCACCACCTCGGCGGCGGCCAGTGGCTTGCGTGCCTTGGTTTCTTCCGACGAATTGGTGGGGTCACCATCGACGTAATTCATGATCCACTTGTTCAGCCAGCGCTCCATGTCTTCGCGTTCCTTGAAGCTGCCGATCTTGTCGCGCACGATGCACTTGAGGTAGTGCGCGAAGCGGTTGCAGGCAAACAGGTAGGGCAGGCGCGCAGCCAGGTTGGCGTTGGCGGTGGCGTCGGGGTCGTCGTACTCGAAGGGCTTGTTGAGTGACTGCGCGCCGATGAAGGCGGCGAAGTCGCTGTTCTTGCGGTGGATGAGCGAGAGCAGGCCAGCCTTGGACAGCTCGGCCTCGCGCCGGTCGCTGATGGCGATCTCGGTGGGGCACTTCTGGTCGACGCCGCCATCGTCGCTGGGGAAGGTGTGCAGCGGCAGGTTTTCCACCGCACCGCCCGACTCGATGCCGCGGATGCGCGAGCCCCAGCCGTACAGCTTGTACGAGCGGTTGATGTTGGTGGCCATGGCGTAGGCGGCGTTGGCCCAGGCGTATTTGGAGTGGTCGGCGCCGGCGGTGTCTTCCTCGAAGTCGAACTCCTCCACCGGGTTGGTGTGGGCGCCGTAGGGCGCGCGCGCCAGAAAGCGCGGCATGCATAGGCCCAGGTACTTGGAGTCATCGGACTCGCGCAGGCTGCGCCAGGCGGCGTATTCGGGCGTGAGGAAGATCTTGGTCAGGTCGCGCGGGTTGGCCAGTTCCTGCCAGCTTTGCATCTGCATCAGGCTGGGGCTGGCGCCGGTGATGAAGGGCGCGTGCGCCGACGCACCGATCTTGGCCATTTCGCCCAGCAGCTCGACGTCGGGCGGGGTCTGGTCGAAGTAGTAGTCGCACACGATGGCGCCGAAAGGCTCGCCGCCAAACTGGCCGTACTCCTGCTCGTAGATCTTCTTGAACACCGGGCTCTGGTCCCAGGCCGTGCCCTTGAACTTCTTCAGGTTTTTGGCCAACTCCTTCTTGGAGATGTCCATCACACGGATCTTCAGGTTCTCGTCGGTCTCGGTGTTGTTGACCATGTAGGCCAGGCCGCGCCAGGCGCTTTCGAGCTGCTGGTAATCCGGGTGGTGGATGATCTTGTTGACCTGCTCGGTCAGCTTGGCGTCGATGGCGGCGATCATGGCCTGGATCGAGCGCGTGACGTCCTTGCTGATGAGCTGGGTCTGGCTCAGCGCCTGCTGGGCCAGGGTCTGAACGGCCTGCTCGACGGCGCTCTTGGCTTCGTCGCTGCGCGGCTTGAACTCTTTTTGCAGCAGCGAGGCAAAGTCGCCGCCGGCGTATTCGACGTCCTTGAGGGCGCTTTGCTGGGTTGCTTCGGCCATGGTGGGGTTCTCCTCGGGTCAGTGCGGGGTCTCAGGCAGCGCCGCCGTCTTCGGCTTGCTTGGCGGTCGCCGCCAGCGACTGCAGCAGGGCCGGGTCGTCCAGCACCCTGGCCAGCAGCTCCTCGGCGCCGGTCTTGCCGTCCATGTAGGTGACCAGGTTGGACAGCTGGTTGCGCGCTTCCAGCAGCTTGTTCAGGGCGTCGACCTTGCGCGCGACGGCCGCGGGCGAGAAGTCCTCCATGCTCTCGAAGGTGAGTTCCACCTTCAGATCGCCCTCCCCGGTGAGGGTGTTCTCGACCGAAAACGCCGTGCGCGGCTTCATGGCCTTCATGCGGGCGTCGAAGTTGTCGATGTCGAATTCGAGGAGCTTGCGGTCGCCGACGGCGGGCAGCGGGTTTTCGGGCTTGCCGGAAAGATCGGCCATCACCCCCATCACAAAGGGCAGCTGGATCTTTTTCTCGGCGCCGTACAACTCGACGTCGTACTCGATCTGCACGCGCGGGGCGCGGTTGCGGGCAATGAACTTCTGGCTGCTTTGTGCCATGGAGGATCTCCTCTTCAGGATTCAGGCCGGGGCCCGGTGATGACTTGGATGGTGTCCAGCGCGTTGGGGGCCAGGTTGGCCATGATGTCGAGAAAGCTGACGCCGATGAGCTGCTTGGCGCGGGCAATCAGCAGCGGCGCCGGATTGCCGGGTTCGGCCTGCTCCAGGAAGCGAATGACCCGATCAAGCGTCTGCAGCGCGTCCTGTCGGGTGTGGATTTCTCCCCGTGGGACGTTTGCCGGTGAGCCCGAGGGGTCGCCGGCGTGGGTGGCACGATCTTCCGGTGTAGGCTCGGACGTGCCCTCGGTGGTGCTGGTGCCCGTGGGTGCGCTCTGACCCAGGAGCCGGGCCACGCCAGCCAGACGTGTCAGGTCGAGCGTGTCGGTGCGCCCGCTGCGCTCGGCCACCAGGTCGACCATGCGCGTCAGCAGCGGACTCAGGGCCCGCATGGTTTCGGCGCGCTCCGGCGCGGCAGCCAGGATGTCGTCGAGGCCGCCCTGCACCACGGTGGGGGACAAGCTCGAGCCGTCACCGGTGGCGGCCAGCGTGCCGCGCGCGGTGGCCAGGTCGCGCACGCGAATCGGGCCGATGCCGGCGGCGATGCCCAGGGTGACGTCGTACAGGTCGCGCACCACCGCGCCCTCGTCGTTGAGGGCGGCGAGCGCGTTCAGGCGCATGGTCGGGTCGTTGTCGTCGTCGGCGTCGAGCTGAGGGTGCACGCCGTCCCAGAACCGGTCGAGCAGGCCGGACAGCAACTCGAGCCCCAGACGCGCACCCTCCAACCCCTGGGTGCGCGTGGCGGCGCGCAGCAGCAGCACGGCGCCGCGCAGGTCCTTGGAGCGCTTCAGGATCCCGGTGGCTTGCGCTCCGATCTGGGCCCAGTCGGGCTCGACCGCGGCGATGATGGTGTCGCCGAACTGTTGCTCGGGCTTGCCCAGCGAATCGGCAACCAGCACCATGAAAGCCGGATCGTATTCAAGATCCGGCCCGCAGGGGTCGTCGGCCGCGATGGGCGCGAGCAGGTCGTTGACGAGGTCCGAAGTCAGCATGTTGCCAGTTCGCTTGAAGCAACCGGATAATCAAAGACGACACCCTCAGGGTCAATGCAACAAAGGAGATAGCGTGTCCCATTCCGATACCGTCCATTCGTCCTATGCGTCCCGTGACCCTGCGACGCAGGCGCCTGCGCACGGGCGGCGGGGCTGCCTGCTGGCCGTGGCGGCAGCGACGCTGCTGGCCGCCTGCGCCGCGCCCGAAAAGCCGGTGACCACCCCGGTGACGCTGACCCTGGTGGCGGCCCCCGACACCAACCCCGACGCCCAGGGGCGGGCCTCGCCCCTGGTCACGCGCTACTACGTGCTCAAGGCGCCGGGCGCCTTCGAGTTGGCCGACTTCTTTGCCCTGCAGGACAAGGACACCGCCACGCTGGGGGCGGACCTGGTGCAGCGCGAGGAGGTGGTCCTGCGCCCCGGGGAGCAGCGCGCCGTGCGGATGATGCTGGCGGCGGACGCGAAGGCCTTGGGCTTTACCGGCGCCTACCGCGACCTCAGCCATGCGCGCTGGCGCCAGAGCGCGACGCTGACGCCGGGCCAACCGCTGAATTTGACGGTGACCTTTGGCGCGCAGGGCATTGCGCTGACCCCGCGCTGAGGGGGCGGCTTGGGCTAGCCCTCGAGGTCTAGTCCGTTTGGCCGGGCGGCAGCCGATTGTCTGCGCCGGGGTTCCGGTTTAACGTCAGCAGGTACACCGCCCAAGGTTCTTGCCCGCCCGTACATCCCATGAAAATCCTGATTGCAGACGATCACCGGCTCATCATCGATGCGGTGGCGGACAAGCTGTCGGAGCTGGAGCCGGGTATCGAGTTCGTGGCCGCGGTCAACGTGCGCGAGCTGATGGAGCGGGTGGACGGGCCGCTGGATCTGGCGCTGATCGATCTCGGCATGCCCGGCGCCGAGGGCCTGTCGCACATCCAGCAGGTGCGCCAGCGGTGCCCCGACTTGCCGATCATCGTGCTGTCGGGCCAGGAAGATCCGGCCGTGATGCGCGACGTGCTGGATTGCGGCGCGCAGGGCTATATTCCCAAGGCGTATTCGCCGGCCGTCATGGTGTCGGCCGTGCGCCTGGTGATGGCCGGTGGCGTCTACGTGCCGCCGATGCTGCTGTCGATGACGGGCCGCGACGACGCTCTGGCGCCGGGCGCGGCCGGCCAGACGGCGGTGGCGGGGGTGGAGGCGCTGGGCGACCTGCTGACCGAGCGCCAGGTCGACGTGCTGCGCCTGCTCTCGCAGGGTCAGCCCAACAAGGTGATCGGGCGCAGCCTGGGCATCAGCGAGGGCACGGTGAAGATCCACCTGGCGGCGATCTTTCGCGCCCTGAACGCGCGCAACCGCACCGAGGCGGTCATGAAGGC
>OFJB01000101.1_pt1 | contig 50608 bp, 49 predicted proteins | sample 1775081 | NCBI WGS metagenome assembly OFJB01 (sample SAMN08195771, study PRJEB24354) | sludge metagenome | isolation source: initial sludge from phenol fed wastewater aerobic bioreactor | place: India: Nagpur | collected 2016-06-05
TCGGGCCCGAGACCCATCGCGTGCGGGCCCGCTCCGCCGAGGCCAGGGCCGAGCAGTTCGACGTGCCGCTGGCCCCGGGCTTCGAAAGCACCCACGCCTGGCGCGTATACACCCTGCGCCACCCCACCCGCCCGATCTACATGCAGGTCGCCGATCCCCTTCGGGAACGCCGCGAGGCCGTGAACCGCACCCTGTTCGGACTCATCATCGCCATGGTGGCCATGCTGCCGCTGCTGGCACTGCTGCTGCAGCGCATCGCCCGCCGTGAGCTGCGGGTGCTGGACACGCTCAAGCACGAAATCAGCCTGCGCAACGAGCTGCTGCTGACCCCCATCGACCTGCCCGGCCTGCCGCGCGAGCTGCGCAGCGTGGAAGACCACGTGAACCGCCTGCTGGAGCGCCTGGCGCTGCGCCTGGGCGTGATCCTCGGCACCGAATCCCCCGTGCTGCACGCCCCCCAGATGCTGGTGTGCGCGGGCGACCATGGCCTGGCCGCGCGGGGGGTGTCGGCCTTCCCCAGCGATGTGACCTGGCAGATGGTGGAGAACTTTCTGGCGGGTGGCGCGGCCGTGAGCGTGCTGGCCCGCCAGCATGGCCTGGGCCTCACGGTGGTGGACTGTGGCGTGGCCAAGCCCATCGCTGCGCGCGATGCGGCGCCCGGCCAGCCCCGCTTGTTGCTGCGCAAGGTGGCACCGGGTACGCAAGACGCCTCTGTCGGTCCGGCCATGAGCGCCGAGCAATGTGCCCAGGCGCTGGCCAACGGGGTGGAGGTGGTGCGTGGGCTGCCGGGCAACGCCTTGCTGCTGGGCGAGATGGGCATTGCCAACACCTCGGTGGCATCGCTGCTGCTGGCGCGCCTGGCGGGGTTGCCGCTGGCCGAGGTGACGGGCGCGGGCACCGGGCTGGATGCTGCAGGCATCGAACGCAAGCGTGCGGTGCTGCAGCAGGCGCTGGACGCCAATGCGGGCGCCACCAGTCCGTTGGATGCTCTGGCCGCCTTGGGCGGCTACGAGGTGGCCACGCTGGTGGGCGCGGTGCTGCAGGCAGCGGCCGAGCGGCGCGTGATTGTGGTGGACGGCTTCATCACCAGCGCAGCCGTGCTGGTGGCCAGCCGCATCGCGCCGCAGGTGCTGCAGCGCTGTGTGTTTGCCCATCGCTCGGGCGAACGGGGCCATAGCCTGATGCTGGCGCAGATGCAGGCCGAGCCTCTGCTGGACCTGGGCTTGCGCTTGGGCGAGGGCTCGGGCGCGGCGCTGGCCTGGCCCCTGCTGCAGTCGGCCTGTGCCGTGCTGCGCGAGATGGCAAGTTTTGAATCGGCCGGTGTGGCCACGCAGACGGCCTGAGTCGCCGTACTGGAAGAGGTTTCAGCCCACCACAGTGCGGTTGCGGCCTTCTTCTTTGGCGCGGTACAGCGCGGCGTCGGCGCGGGAGAGCATGGCGTCCAGGGTTTCTTGTGGTCCGGTCCAGCTGGTCAGCCCGATGCTCACCTCGCAGTCCAGCGGGTGGCCCGTGGCCAGCGTGGCGTGGATGCGCTGGGCCACGCCCAGGGCGGCCTGGGCGTCGGCTCCCGGCAGCAGCACCAGGAATTCCTCACCCCCATAGCGGCCCAGGCGGTCGGCGCGACGCAGTACCTGGCGGGTGCGTTCGGCAAAGTGCACCAGCACCGCATCCCCATGCTGGTGGCCGCGTGTGTCGTTCACCGCCTTGAAGTTGTCCAGGTCCACCATCATGATGGACGGACCGCTGCCGTAGCGCTGCGCGCGTTCCAGCTCGTCCTCGCAGCGCTGCAGCAAGGCACGGCGGTTGAGGGTTTGGGTCAGCGAGTCATAGGTGGCCAGGTGCTCCAGCTCGGTGCGCAAGCGGTCTGTGGCCATCAGCACCGCGCCGATGGACAACATGAGCACGGTGAGCGCATAGGCACCGATGTACAGGGTCTGGAACAGCGAGGGCTCCATCAGGTCGTTGCCCGCGTGCCCAGCCAGGATGGAACCCAGCCTGACTCCCAGTACCAGCATGTGCAGGCCCAGCATCACCTCCACCAGCCGTACCGGGAAGTTGCGCCCGCCGTGGCGCAGCATGAAGCGCAGTTGCGCGGCGTACAACACGCCCATCACCACGGTGAAAAACCCCACCCGCACCGCATAGTTGGGCCACCCGTAGGTCAGCCAGGCAAACACGACCGTGGTGCCCGCCATCACCCAATTCCAGGTGCGCCAGGTGGCGGGCTGGCCCATGAACTGGCGGGTGCCCATGTAATAAGTGACCGAGCCCAGCACCAGCAGCTGGTTGGCCAGCACCAGGCCCAGCCAGTCGGGGATGGCGCCACGCGCGCCAAACAGCACGGTGGACAGCAGCCACAGCAGTGGCGCCGCCGCCCATCCGCCCACGCCCCGGATGCTGGGTGGGTAGTGCCGCCGCATGAACAGCAGCACCAGGGCCATGACGGCAGACATGAAGCCCGCCAGGGCGATCATGGAGCGCGGGTCGAGGTTCGTCATGCGGCAGGCAGGAGAAGGGGGAGGAACGCGCTGACGTAATAAATTGTTTCAGATGCGAAGCCAGTATAGCCACGCACCTGAAAGGCAAAGCGCTGTTTCGGTGCATGGTTTGCCCGGGGTGGAGGCGGAGGCAGGACGGGTGTGGGCCGGTATGGGGCGGCAATCTGCGCCGTGTTGGTGCATTTTGTATGCAATGTGACTAAAACATTGTGTACAAAGTTGGCATGGGCTTTGCGTAGGGCATACCCCATGCAAAGCACCCACCCTGCGCCTACCCCCGCCGCCATCGAAATCATCGCGCTCACCAAGCGCTATGCCAGCGGCAAGCCTGCCGTGGATGCCATCAACCTGCGCATCGCCAATGGCAGCTACTGCTGCCTGCTGGGGCCCTCGGGCTGCGGCAAGAGCACCACCTTGCGCATGATTGCGGGGCACGAGTCGGTGACCAGCGGCGACATCCTGCTGGAGAACCGCAACATCACCGACCTGCCCGCCGCCGCGCGCGGCACGGCCATGATGTTCCAGAGCTTTGCGCTGTTCCCGCACCTCTCGGCGCTCGATAACGTGGCCTTCAGTCTCAAGATGAAAGGCGTGGCCAAGGCCGAGCGCCAGGCCAAGGCGCGCGACCTGCTGGAGCGCGTGGCCCTGGGGCACCTGGCCGAGCGCAAGCCCGCAGAACTCTCCGGTGGGCAGCAGCAGCGCGTGGCGCTGGCACGGGCTCTCATCACGCAGCCGCGCGTGCTGCTGCTGGATGAGCCACTGTCCGCCCTCGACCCCTTCCTGCGCATCCAGATGCGTGCCGAGCTGCGCCGCTGGCAAAAGGAGCTGGGCCTGACCTTCATCCATGTGACCCACAGCCAGGAAGAAGCCATGGCCCTGGCCGACACCATGGTGGTGATGAACCATGGGGTGATTGAGCAGGTGGGCAGCCCGCACGAGGTTTACAACCGCCCCGCCAGCGAGTTTGTGGCGCGCTTCATGGGCGGCCACAACGTGATTGACACGCCCGAAGGCAAGGTGGGTGTGCGCACCGACCACCTGCAGATCGCCCCCGCCCGGGCCGAGCTGCCTTTGGGCGCCCAGCGCATGCTGGCCGTGGTGACCGATGTGGAGTACCAGGGCACCTACGTGCTGGTGGGCCTGCAAAAGCAGGGCGTGGCCTTGTCAGCCAACGCCACGGCGGCCTATTCGGTCATGGTGTCAGAAGCCGCCTTTGCCGCGCAGCCCTACCAAGTGGGGCAGGGCGTGCAATTGCACTGGACGCCCGACCAGGCGCACCCATTGTTCGCTCCCGCTCCCGCAATGGCCTTGGCTGCCTGACCGCATTGCCACGCCCCTTATTTTTTACCCGTCCCGTTCCGCAACCCAAGGAGTTTTCCCATGTCCGATGCTTCCCGTGCTGATTCCCCTGCTGTTGTCCCCGAAGCCACTGGTGTGGCGCGCCGCTCGCTGCTCACTGGCACGGCGGGCATCCTGGCCGCTGGCATGTTTCCGGCCGTGCATGCGCAAGAGAAGATCGTGCTGCGCTACCTGGGCACGGCGGTGAACCAGGACAAGGCGATTGCCGAAAAATTCAAGGCCGACACCGGCATCGAGATCCAGTACGTGGCCGTGACCACCGACGACGTGACCAAGCGCGCCGTCACGGCGCCCAACAGCTTTGACCTGATCGACACCGAGTACTTCTCGCTCAAGAAGATCGTTCCCACGGGCAACCTCAAGGGCATCGACACGAAGCGCATCAAGAACGCCGACAAGATCACCACGCTGTTCACCACCGGCATGGTGGCTGGCAAGGCCGTGGGCGACCAAGGCACCGCGCCCAAGAAGGTGATCTACCTGGAAGGCGAAAAGTCCAAGAAGTTTGCGACCGCGCCCACGCAGTTCATGAGCCTCATCCCCACCGTGTACAACGCCGACACGCTGGGCATTCGCCCCGATTTGATCAAGCGCCCCATCAATTCGTGGGCCGAGCTGCTGAACGCCGAATTCAAGGGCAAGGCCGCCATCCTGAACATCCCCAGCATCGGCATCATGGACGCCGCCATGGTGGTCGAGGCCATGGGCATCTACAAGTATCCCGACAAGGGCAACATGACCAAGAAGGAGATTGATCTCACGATCAAGACCCTGATCGAAGCCAAGAAGCAGGGCCAGTTCCGCGCGCTGTGGAAGGACTTCAACGAGTCGGTGAACCTGATGGCTTCGGGCGAAGTGGTGATCCAGTCGATGTGGAGCCCGGCGGTGACGGCGGTGCGCACCAAGGGCATAGCCTGCAACTTTCAGCCGCTCAAGGAAGGCTATCGCGCCTGGGCCGCCGGCTTTGGCCTGCCCACCACGCTGAGCGGCCGCAAGCTCGATGGCGCGTATGAGTTCATCAACTGGTTCCTGGACGGCTGGGCCGGTGCCTACCTGAACCGCCAGGGCTACTACAGCGCCGTGCTGGAAACCGCCAAGGCCAAGATGGAAGCCTACGAGTGGGCCTACTGGATGGAAGGCAAGCCCGCATCGCAAGACATCAAGAGCCCGAACGGCGACGTGCTGGCCAAGGCCGGTGCGGTGCGCGACGGCGGCAGCTACGAGTCGCGCATGGGTGGCATTGCCTGCTGGAACGCGATCATGGATGAGAACAACTACATGGTCCAGAAATGGAATGAATTCGTCGCGGCATAGGGAGTGCACCCCCTGAGGCGCTTTGCGCCTTCACCCCTCTCTCGAACCGCTGCGCGATTCGGGAGGGGGACGCCTCCGGTGCACGCAAGCGAAGCGCTGCATCCGCAGCTCGGCGGCCCTTGCACGGGGGGCACTGGTCTTGGGTAGCGCCAGTTTTAAAGATCTGCGCCGAAATTCAGACCTTTGGATTCATTGATTACAAACACCATGAGCACGACCACCACACCGTCCTTACCCGCTGCAGCCATCCCTGGTCAAAGCATTGCCGCCTGGTGGCAGGCCGCGCCGTTCACGCTGGTGTTTGCGCTGTTCTTCATCATCCCGCTGGCGCTGATCGTGATGGTCAGCTTTTGGGATTTCAACGACTACGAGCTGCTGCCGGGGTTCACGTTCAAGAACTACGTGTCCATCTTTGAGGGCTGCGGTGATGTGTCAGACGGCCTGTGCGTCACGCTCAAGACGTATTACTCCACGCTCAAGTTCAGTTTTCTGGTGTGGCTGATCACGCTGGTGATCGGTTTCACCGTGGCCTACTTTTTGGCCTTCCATGTGCGCTCGTCCGGCATGCAGACGCTGCTGTTCGTGCTGTGCACCATTCCGTTCTGGACCTCGAACGTCATCCGCATGATCTCTTGGGTGCCGCTGCTGGGCCGCAATGGTTTGGTCAACCAGACTTTGATGGGCATGAATCTCATCGAGACTCCGATTGAGTGGCTGCTGTTCTCCGACTTCTCGGTGGTGCTCGCGTTTGTGCACCTCTACACCATGTTCATGATCGTGCCCATCTTCAACAGCATGATGCGCATCGACCGCAGCCTCATCGAAGCTGCCAGCGACAGCGGCGCAAGCGGCTGGCAAACGCTGTGGAACGTGATCGTGCCGCTGTCGCGCACCGGCATCATCATCGGCTCTATCTTTGTGCTCACCATCGTGATGGGCGACTTTGTGACCATCGGCGTGATGGGCGGTCAGCAGATTGCTTCTGTGGGCAAGATCATCCAAGTGCAGACGTCGTACCTGCAGTTCCCGCTGGCTGCGGCTAATGCCGTGATCCTGCTGGCCGTGGTGCTGATGATCATCTGGGGTCTCACGCGCCTCGTCGACATCCGCAAGGAGCTTTGAGATGAAACTGCGCGAAAGCCGCCCCGCCAGCTTCTGGCCCCTGGCCATCGTCTTTGCATTGTTCGTACTGTTCATGTACGGGCCGATGTTTGTCATCTTCATCCTGAGCTTTCAGGGGCCGGAAGGGGGGCTCACCTTTCCGATGCGCGGCGTGTCGCTGCACTGGTTCGCCAAGCTGGCTGAAGGGCTGGGCGTGGTGGACATTGGCGCGGCGCTGTTGCGCTCGCTGGGCCTGGGCGTGGCCGTGATGCTGTGCACGGTGGTGCTGTCGGTGCTGGCCGGGCTGGCGTTTCGCAAGCGGCTGGTGGGGGGCAACACGCTGTTCTTCATCGTGGTGGCCAGCCTCATCATGCCGTCCATCATCGTTTCGCTGGGCATCGGGCTGGAGTTCCGACTCATCGACAACGGCGTCAAAGCCGTGCTCGAATGGCTGGGTATGGAAAGCGCGCTGGAGGGCTACGGCACGTCGCTCGGTCTGTTCACCTCGGCCCTGGGCGCGCACCTGACGTGGACGCTGCCATTCGGCTTGCTCATCATGTTTGCGGTGTTCAACCGCTTCAATCCTGCGTATGAAGAAGCCGCTCGCGACCTGGGCGCCACGCCCTGGCAGGGCTTTGCGCATGTGGTGCTGCCGCTGATTGCGCCCTCGGTCGTGGGCATTGGCATGTTTGGCTTCACGCTGAGCTGGGATGAGATCGCCCGCACCTCGCAAGCCATTGGCGATGTGAACACACTGCCGCTGGAGTTGCAGGGCCTGACCAGCACGGTGACCACGCCGTCCATCTACGCGCTGGGCACTGTCACCACCGTGGTGTCGTTTGCCGTGATGGGCATCACGCTGGCGCTGGTGTGGGCTTTGGGCCGCAGGCGCAAGGGCCGTTCGGGGTAAAAACGGCACCCTTATGACGACCACCCTCCCCAAGCCCCGGCGCACGCGCGCTGCGGTCACCGAAGCGCCCGTGCAGCCCGACACCACTGGCCAGCTCAGCGACAACGACATGTACGACCGCATGGTGTCGGCCATCCTCGACCACCGGCTGCCTCCTGGCACCAAGTTGGTGGAAGACAAATTGGCCGCTGCATTTGGCGTGTCACGCACGCGGGTGCGCCCCGTGCTGGTGCGGCTGGCCAATGAACAGGTGGTAACGCTCACACCCAACCGGGGCGCATCCATCGCCCAGCCCACGCCGCAAGAGGCGCTGGAGGTGTTCGAGGCCCGCCGCCTGCTGGAGCCGCGCCTGGTGGAGCTCTTCATCGCCAACGCCACAGATGCCGACATCACCGCGCTGCGCACTTGCATCGATGACGAAGAGGCCGCCCGCGCCAGCGGCGACATGCGCCGCGCCATCCGCCTCTCGGGCGACTTTCACCTGCATATTGCGCAAGCAGCAGGGCACCAGACGTTGGGGCGCATCCTGCGCGAGCTGGTCTCGCGCACCTCGCTCATCCTCATGACCTACAGCCCCAGCCATGCCCAGACCCGAGAAGAGGCCACCGCCTGCGGCTGCCGCGAGCACCGGGCGCTGATCGACGCCATCCGCCTGCGCGATGCGCGCGAGGCGCCCCGGCTGATGCTGGCCCACCTGGCGCGCATCGAATCGCAGCTGGAGTTCACGCCGCCTGCGGCAGAGGCGCCTGATCTGGCGCGGTTGCTGGGCGGGGGCTGAATCACTTTTTACCTCCTTCCTCCCATGCGCCAACTGCTCGTCATCAACCCCAATATGTCGGCCCATGTCAGTGCCTTGCTGCAGCGGCATGTGCAGGCGGCTGCGGGCTCGCATGTGGCGGTGCGCACGGCCACGGCCCGCTTCGGTGCACCGTACATCGCGTGCGAGGCGAGCTACGCCGTGGCAGCCCACGCCGCGCTCGATGTGTGGGCGCATGAGATCGCACAGCCGCAGCCCGCGCCCGACGCGGTGCTGATCGGCTGCTTTGGCGACCCCGGCCTGATGGCGCTGCGCGAGAGCAGCCCCGTGCCCGTCACCGGCCTGGCCGAAGCGTCGTTCATCGAGGCCGCGCGCCACGGCCGCTTCGCCATCGTCACCGGCGGCGAGCGCTGGGGCCCCATGCTGCAGCGGCTGGCGCAGGCGCTGGGCCACGCCCACGCACTGGCAGGCATTCACTCCGTGGCCCCCACCGGCGCGCAACTGGCGGCTGACCCCGAAGCAGCCCGTGCCTTGCTGGCCCAGGCATGCCGAGATGTGGTGCGCCAGATGGGCGTGCAGGCCGTCATCCTAGGCGGCGCTGGGCTGGCAGGCATGGCTGCCGCTGTGCAGCCCCAGGTGTCGGTGCCCGTGATCGACAGCGTGGTGGCAGGCGCCACATGGGCGCTGCGCGCGCACCCCGTGCCGCCGGAGCGTAAGGTGGCGGGGTTTGATGTGGCGTGGGTGGGGGTGTCCCAGGAGATGGCGGCTCTCGGAACCCCCTGCTTGGCCTGACCCGGCCTAGCGGGCTGGCGGTTGCGCAACGGCTAGAAATCTCTGCCAGAGCGCAGTTTTCGCGTGTTTTTGGCTGGAGGCGCCAGAGCAATATGCGTTAGCTGCTATGAATTTTGAAGCGCAATGCGTTCTGTGCGTTCTGTGCGTTCTGCACGTTCAGGGCGCCAGCGTCTTCGGCTTGTATTCGCAGTACTCGCTCACCACACATTCCCAGCAGCGCGGCTTGCGCGCCTGGCACACATAGCGGCCCAGCAGGATGAGCCAGTGGTGCGAGTCCACTGCATAGGCCGCAGGTACGCGCTTCATCAGCTGCAGCTCCACCGCCAGCGGGTTCTTGCCGGGCGCCAGGCCTGTGCGGTTGCTCACGCGAAAGATGTGCGTGTCCACCGCCATCGTGGGCTGGCCAAAGGCCACGTTCAGCACCACGTTCGCCGTCTTGCGGCCCACGCCGGGCAGGGCCTCCAGCGCTTCGCGCGTGCGGGGCACCACACTGCCGTGCTGTTCCACCAGGATGCGGCAGGTTTCCATCAGGTTCTTGGCCTTGGTGCGGTACAGGCCGATGGTCTTGATGTAGCTCTCCAGCCCCTCCAGCCCCAGGTCCAGGATGGCCTGCGGCGTGCCCGCCACGGGGAACAGCTTGCGCGTGGCCTTGTTCACGCCCACGTCGGTGGCCTGGGCCGACAGCAGCACGGCGGCCAGCAGCTCGAACGGCGTGGTGTATTCCAGCTCCGTATTGGGCATGGGATTGGCCGCCTTGAGGGTGGCGAAGAAGGGCTCGATCTGGGCGGTTTTCATCATCATCGTTGGCGGGGTGGGGCGGAGGGCTTGCTTTTTTTGGCGGGCGTGACCGGTGGTGCATTGTCCCGCAGCTGCGCCTGCAAAAACTCCAGGAACATGCGCACGGCGGCGGGCAGGGTGCGACCGCTGAGGGTCTGCAGCTCGGCGGCGCGGGCGCTCATGCCGGGTTCGCGGATCTGGGCGGCGTGCAGCTCGCCGCGCTGCACCCGGTCGCGCACCGTCACCTCGCCCGAGATGGAGAGGCCTCCGCCATGCAGCACAAAGTGCATCAGCGTCTCGAAATGGTTGCACACCAGGGCGGGCTCGAAGACCAGGCCCCGCTGGCTGCAGCCAATGTCGAACAGCTGGCGCACGGTGTTGTCGCGCTCCGGCAGGGCGATGGGGTAGGCGTGCATCTGCGCCAGCGTGACGGAGTGGGCGCGCGCCAGCGCGTGGTCGGGCCGCATGATGGCAATCACGGGTGCGGCCTGGCGGTGCTGCACCACGATGTCCCGCTCGGCCGAGCGACTGTAGGTCAGGCCAATGTCTGCATCGCCGTTGAGCACCGCCACGGTCACAGCTGCGGGGCTGGCCACGCGCAGGTGGAACTGGATGCCAGGGTACTGCAGGCGGAACTGCGCCATCACGCGGGGTAAAAACTCGATGGCAAAACCCGCAGAGCTGCAAAGGCGCACCAGCCCTGTGCGCAGGCCCTGCAGCGCCAGGATGTCGGAGACCACGCGGTCGGCCTCCAGCGCGCCGCGCCGCGCATGGGCGGCCAGCAGCTCGCCCGCTGCGCTGGGTGCCATGCCGCGCGGGCGCCGGTCAAACAGCGGCACGCCCAGCAGGTCTTCCAGCGCTGCCACTTGGCGGCTGACGGCCGAGGGCGACACGTTGAGGCGCGTGGCGGCCTCGCTGACCGAGCCGCTGCGCACCACTTCCAGAAAGTAGCGCAGCGCCGTGTCCTGCAAGCGGCTGGAAAGCATCGGGGGCCTTTCGGGGTGTGGATTGCGTAAAACGCAAAGATAACCCCAGAAATCGTTGATTGTCGAAACGCAGCAGGCTGCTTATGCTGACTCACCAATGACACATTCACCGGCCCCAGCCCCCATGCCTTCTGCAAACAGCGTCACCCCGGGTGGCACCCCCAGCCACATCGTGGACTACACGGCCACCGAACTGTCGCGCGCCATCCATGCACGGGAGGTCTCCTGCACCGAGGTGCTGGACGCCTACCTGGCCCAGGTAGACCGGCTGAACCCCGTGGTGAATGCATTGGTGGCGATGGTGGACCGCAACGCCCTGCGCACGAAGGCGTCAGAGCGCGATGCGCAACTGGCGCGCGGCGAGAGCCTGGGCCCGCTGCATGGGTTTCCGCAGGCGCCCAAGGACATCATGCCCGCTGCGGGCATGGTCACCACGCGGGGCTCGCCCATCTTTGCCGGGCAGGTGTCGGCCACCGATGCGGTGGTGTTCGAGCGCATGCGCGCAGGCGGCGCACTGTTCATCGGCCGCAGCAACTCGCCCGAGTTTGGCCTGGGCGGGCACACCTACAACCCGGTGTATGGCACCACGCGCAACGCCCACAACCCAGCTGTGTCGGCGGGGGGCAGCAGTGGCGGCGCAGCCGTGGCAGTGGCCCTGCACATGCTGCCTGTGGCCGATGGCTCGGACATGATGGGATCGCTGCGCACGCCAGCGGCGTTCAACAACGTATACGGCCTGCGCACCTCGTTCGGCCTGGTGCCGCACGGGCCGACGGAGGAAGTGTTCTTCCAGCAGTTCAGCGTGGCCGGGCCCATGGCGCGCAACATCCCGGACCTGGCGCTGCTGCTGTCGGTGCAGGCGGGTTTTGATGCGCGCCTGCCGCTCACGCGCCGGCAAGATGACGTGGCCCTGCTGGGCCAGCCGCTGGAGCGCGACTGGCGCGGCGCCCGCATCGGCTGGCTGGGTGACCTGGGCGGCCATTTGCCCACCGAACCCGGCGTGCTGGCCACCTGCGAGCAGGCGCTGGAGCACTTTCGCGCCGTGGGCTGCACGGTGGAGTCCGTGGTGCCCGCGTTCGACCTGAAGCAGCTGTGGAATGCATGGATTGACCTGCGCAGCTTCAGCGTGGCGGGCGCCAATGCGGCCTTGTATCGCAACCCGACCACACAGGCACTGCTCAAGCCCGAGGCGGTGTGGGAGATTGAGCGCGGTATGTGCCTCACCGGGCTACAGGTCTACGACGCTGCCCGTGTGCGCAGTGCGTGGTACCAGGTGCTGCGCGGCCTGTTCGAGCAGTTCGACTTTCTGGTGCTGCCCGCTGCGCAGGTCTTCCCGTTCGATGCCGATATGGACTGGCCCCACGAGGTGGGCGGCCGCACCATGGACACCTACCACCGCTGGATGGAGACCGTGGTGCCCGCCACCATGGCCGGGTTGCCCGCGCTGGCAGCCCCAGCGGGTTTCGGCCCCGGCGGCCTGCCTGCGGGGCTGCAGATCATCGGCCCGGCACAGTCTGACGCCGCCGTGCTGCAGATCGGCCATGCCTACGACCAGGCCAGTGGGTACGCGCGCCAGCGCAGCCCCTTGCTGGGGTGACCTGGGCCTTGCTGCTCGCCATTCCGTCTCCCACCGTGAACCCCCGCTACCCCCCGCTTTTGTCAACGTGCTTTCTGGAGAGCTTCACCATGCTGCGTTCCCGCTTCGTATCGAGTCTTCTGCTCAGCGCCCTGGTGCTGGGCGCGCCCGGCCCGGCGCAGGCACAGACTTACCCCGACCGACCCATCAAGCTGGTCGTGCCTTTTGCCCCAGGCGGAGCCACCGACATCCTGGGACGTTTGCTGGCCACGGCCCTGGGGGAGCGTCTGGGGCAGCCCATGGTGGTCGAGAACCGGCCCGGCGCGGGCACCGTGGTGGCGGCGTCCATGGTGGCCAAGGCGCCCGCTGACGGGTACACGCTGCTGCTCGGGTCCAACACCACGCTCACCATGAACCCGGCCATCCGCACCAACCTGCCGTACGACCCCATCAAGAGCTTCACGCCCCTGGCCCTGGTGGCTGACATGGGGCTGCTGCTGGTGGCCCACAACGACACTCCTGGCCAGTCGCTCAAGGACATCGTGACCCAGGCCAAGGCCGCGCCGGACAAGTTCTCCTATGGCTCCTACGGCACGGGCTCGTCGGTGCACTTTGGCGCCGAGATGCTCAAGACCACGGCGGGCTTTTCGATGGTGCATGTGCCTTTCAACGGCAGCTCGCCCAGCCTCACGTCGCTGATGGGCGGGCAGGTGCAACTGGCGGTGGACACGGTGGTGGCGTCCACGCCGCTCATCAAGTCCGGCAAGATCAAGGCGATTGCCGCACTCAGCCCGCAGCGTCTGGCCCTGCTGCCCAATGTGCCCACGGTGGCCGAAAGCGGCTACCCCGGCTTTGACATGGGTTCCTGGTTTGCCTTTGTGGGGCCCGCAGGGCTGCCCGCACCCGTGCAGAAAAAGCTGGAAAAGGCCCTGGCTGAGACCATGGCCTCGGCGGAGTTCAAGAAGAAGATGGTGGACATCGGCCTCACGCCGCTGGGGGGCAATGGCGAAGCGCTGCGCGCACGCATTGAACGCGAGCTGCCGCTGATGCGCGCCGTGGCGGCGCGGGCGGATATCCGGGTGGATTGACGGTTGGCGCTGAAAAGGGCTACCCGGCCCGTCAGCGCAATCTTTGGGATTCAGCGCGTCCGTTTGACGGGAATACACAGCCAACACGGGAAGCGCCCGGTGGCCGGGTCCACCGCAAAGTCCTCGTCGTAAATTTCCAGCGCGGCGCGGGGCTCCCATTCCCAGCCTTCGGGAGTCTGGCCCGGCGCGCCCATCTGCGCCCAGGCTGCAGCGATCTCGGGCCCGGTGCCCACGAAGTGCATGCAGGCGTAGTCGCCGCCGGCGTAGTCCATCACCTGCACATCGGGCCCGGTGCGCAGGCCCACGCCAATTTGCACCGCTGCGTCGTAGCGGCACTGCTCGGGCGGCGTGCAGGCCGGGTCGTCGTGGCTGAAGCCGTAGAACTTGGGGCGCGGATCATTCAGGCGGTTGGCTGCACACCAGCTGCCAAAACGCTCCCACAACTCGGTCAGGCCCGGGTGGCCGTAAGCGCCGGTGTGGCGCATGGTGGCAAGGCGCATGTGGGGCAGGGTGCGGATGGTCAGGGTCATGGCGGGCTGGGCAATGGCGGTGGAGGGAAAACCCAGTTTAGAGCCATCTCGGACGGACACCGCATGAATCCTGCGCCGCAATTGGCGACAATGCACGGTTTGTTGCCAACCACTTCTGTCCACGCCATGCAATTTGCCGATCGCCTGAACAACGTAGAAACCTCCGCCATCCGCGAGCTCTTCAAGCTGCTGGGCAAGCCCGGCATCATCAGCTTTGCGGGGGGCTTTCCAGACAGCGCGATGTTTGACGTGGAAGGCATCCGCGCCGCCAGCAACGCCGCCCTGGCCGAAGAGCCTGGCGCTGCGCTGCAATATGGCGCGACCGAAGGCTACACGCCGCTGCGCGAGCAACTGGCCGCCTTCATGACCAGTAAGGGCGCCAAGGATGTGGCGGCCGACCACCTCATCGTCACCACCGGCAGTCAGCAAGCCCTGGACTTGCTGGGCAAGACTCTCATCAGCCCCGGCGACAAGGTGATCGTGGAAGGCCCGACCTTCCTGGCCACCATTCAGTGCTTTCGCCTGTACGGCGCTGAACTCATCAGCGCGCCCATCGATGGCAACGGCGTGAAGACCGACGAGCTGGAAAAGCTCATCGCAGTGCACAAGCCCAAGTTTGTCTACCTGATCCCCACCTTCGGCAACCCGAGCGGTGCCATGCTGAGCCTGGAACGCCGCAAGGCCGTGCTGGAGATGGCCGTCAAGCACAACACCCTGATCCTCGAGGACGACCCCTACGGCGACCTGTACTTTGGCGACGCGCCTCCACCCAGCCTACTGAACCTGTCGGCCACCGTGCCCGGCAGCCGCGAGCTGCTGGTGCACTGCGGCTCGCTCAGCAAGGTGCTCTCGCCCGGCCTGCGCGTGGGCTGGATGATTGCCCCGGCCGAGTTGCTGGGCAAGGCCACCATGTGCAAGCAGTTCAGCGATGCACACACCAGCACCTTTGCGCAGGCCACGGCCGCGCAGTACCTCAAGGCCGGCCGCATGCCTGGCACGCTGGCCCATGTGCGCAAGGTGTACGCCGAGCGCGCCCAGGCCATGGGCGATGCGCTGCGCAAGGAGCTGGGCGACGCCATCGAATTTGTGCAGCCCCAGGGCGGCCTGTTCGTGTGGGCGCGCCTCACGGGTGCAGACGGCAAAGTGGCCGATGGCAACGTGCTGGCCAAGCGCGCCATTGAAAAGGGCGTGGCCTTTGTGCCCGGCACGCCGTTCTTCTGCGCCAACCCGGACCACGCCACCTTCCGCCTGTCGTTTGCCACGGCCGATGTGGACAAGATCCGCGAAGGCGTCGCGCGCCTGGGCCAGGCGATCTGACGCCTCCATGTCCGACACCAACGATCTCGCCAACGTTCTCCAGCGCCTCGAAAGCCTGGAGATCAAGGCCAGCTTTACCGAAGACCTGCTGGACCAGCTGAACATGACCATCTACCAGCAGCAGCAACTGATCGATCGGTTGACGCACGAGGTCATCCAGCTGCGCCAGCAGGCGCCCGAAGGCGGCTCGAACGGCCCGCGCAACCTGCGCGACGAGCTGCCGCCGCATTACTGATCTAGAGATCTAGGCTTTCACGGACCGCCAGGCTGCGTCCGCCAGTTCTGTGCGGTAGGTGGTGGGTGACGGCAGGCCGCCCTGGGCAGCGTTGCCCGACAGCCAGGCCCTGCAATAGCTCTGCACCGGCCCCATCACCAGCGATGGCATCAGCTCGCACGGCAGGTCGCGCAGCGCGCCGGACCGGCGGTGCGGCTCGAACCAGGCCACCAGCGCCTGGTTGCGGCGCCGTGCGGCCTCGGCCAGGTCGGGCGTGCGCGGGCCCGCTGCCACTGCGCTGCGCGCCTGGAACATGAACCGCGCCCGTTCGGGCTGCGCCACCACCCAATCCAGGTAGCCCGTGACCAGGGCCAACACGCCCGCCTTCACGCCCTGGGCGGCATCGAGGTGCGCCTGCACGCTGCGCGACTGGTCGTGAAAGATCTCGAAGAACAGCGCTGCCACGATGCCGTCGCGGTTGCCAAAGTGGTGATAGATGCTGCCCACGCTGGCCCCGCAGCGCGCCCGTACGCCGTCGATGGTGACTGCATCCACGCCGCCTTCGGCCGCGCATGCCAGGGCGGCGTTCAGGATGTCCTGGCGGCGGTCGGTGGTTGCTTCGGCAGGGGATGAGGTGGGGGGCGGGGAATTGCGGCTTGCCATGGAACGGGATTCTAGAATAAAGTTCTAGAAAATACTTCTAGTTCACGATCCTTCCATGCATTCCTCTCCTCCCATGGCCGCTCCTGCCGCCTCTGCCGCCTCTGCAGCCGCTGCAGCCGCTGCCTCCATGCCTGGTGCCGCGTTGTACCCGCACCTGCTTGCCCCGCTCGATCTGGGCTTCACCACCCTCAAGAACCGCGTGCTCATGGGCTCCATGCACACCGGGCTGGAGGACGGGCGCGACCTGTCTCGCATGGCGGCGTACTTCCGCGAGCGGGCCGAGGGAGATGTGGGCCTGATCGTGACGGGCGGGTTCGCACCCAACATCGCGGGCTGGGCCAAACCGTTTGCGGGCACGCTGGCGACCTCGGGCGCGGCCAAGCGCCACCGCGTGGTGACCGAGGCCGTGCACGAGGCGGGCGGCAAGATCGCCCTGCAGATCCTGCACACGGGCCGCTATGCCTACCACCCGCTGGCGGTGGCGCCGTCGCGGCTGCAGTCGCCGATTTCGCCGTTCACGCCGTTCGCGCTGTCGGCGAGCGGGGTGGAGCGCCAGATCCGTGCCTTCGTGCGCTGTGCAGTGAAGGCGCGCGAGGCGGGCTACGACGGCGTGGAGGTGATGGGCTCGGAGGGCTATTTCATCAACCAGTTTCTGTCGCAAGCCACCAACCTGCGGCGCGATGAATGGGGCGGCGACTACAGCCACCGCATGCGGCTGCCGGTAGAGATTCTGGCCCGCATGCGCGAGGCCGTGGGGCCGGACTTCATCATCATCTACCGCCTGTCGATGATCGACCTGGTGCCCGGCGGCAGCGCGTGGGACGAGATCGTCACCCTGGGCAAGGCCGTGGCCACGGGCGGGGCGAACATCGTCAACACCGGCATTGGCTGGCACGAGGCGCGGGTGCCCACCATTGCCACCAGCGTGCCGCGCGCAGCGTTTGCCTGGGTCACGCAAAAGATGAAGGCCGAGTTTGCAGCGGCAGGCATCACCACGCCGCTGGTCACGTCCAACCGCATCAACACGCCCGAGGTGGCCGAGCAGGTGCTGGCCGATGGCTGTGCCGACATGGTGTCCATGGCGCGGCCCCTGCTGGCCGATGCGGCGTTTGTGAAGAAGGCTGCGCAAGGACGGGCCGACCGCATCAACACCTGCATCGCCTGCAACCAGGCCTGCCTGGACCATGTGTTCCAGAACAAGACCAGCAGCTGCCTCGTCAACCCGCGTGCTTGCCATGAGACGGAGCTCGTGTACCGCCCCGTGTCGTCGCGCAAGCGCATCGCGGTGGTGGGCGCGGGGCCTGCAGGCCTCACCGCTGCCACGGTGGCTGCCGAGCGTGGCCACGAGGTCCACCTGTTCGATGCGGCGCCCGCCATCGGCGGCCAGCTCAACATGGCCAAGGTGATTCCGGGCAAAGAAGAGTTCCACGAGATGCTGCGCTACTTGGCCACACGCGTGGAAGACACGGGCGTGCAGCTCCACTTGAACCGCAAGGTCGCAGCCGCCGACTTGGCTGGCTTTGACGAGGTCATCGTGGCTACGGGCGTGGAGCCACGTGACCCGAAGATCCCCGGCCAGGACCACCCCAAGGTGCTGAGCTACATCGACGTGCTGCGCCACGGCAAGCCGGTGGGCGAGCGCGTGGCCATCATCGGCGCGGGCGGCATCGGCTTTGATGTGGCCGAGTTCCTCACGCATGGTGAGCACCCCTCCACCACGCTCGATTTGCCCGCCTGGAAGGCCGAATGGGGTATCACCGACCCGGCCGAGGCGCGCGGTGGCCTGGCCGCCAGCGGCCCGCGTGTGACGCCCCCTGCACGGCAGGTGACGCTGCTGCAGCGCAAGAAGGGGAAGCTGGGCGGCGGCCTGGGCAAGACCACGGGCTGGATCCACCGCACGGTGCTGAAGATGAAAGCGGTGGAGATGGTGGGTGGCGTGAACTACGAGCGCATTGCCGACGAAGGGCTGCTGGTCTCGTACGGCGAGAAGCGCGAAGACCCGACCTGGATCCCGTGCGACACCGTGGTCCTGTGCGCGGGCCAGGTGCCGTTGCGCAGCCTGGCGCAGGAACTGGAGGCCCAGGGCCGCAAGCCCCACCTCATCGGTGGTGCGCTGGAGGCCGGCGAGCTGGACGCCAAGCGCGCCATCGACCAGGCGGCGCGGCTGGCAGCCCGGCTGTAGGTCGGTGCGTACATCGCCTGCAGGGGCTCACAGGGCCTGTCAGGCGTGTTGTTGAGGTCTTTTTGGCTGGCAGCGCTCGTGGAATATGCCTGAGCAGCTATATTTTTGATAGTGAATATAGGATGGCGACTGCCGTGATGGGTCACGGAGGCTGTGCTGTCCTTGTCCCTCAGGCGGACAGATTCAGGGCGTTGAACACCCGCAGCGCTGCCCACGCGTCGTTGGCCGCGTAGACCAGCTGGGCCTCGCTCAGCCGGGCGTTGGCCCAGTTGGAGGTGGCGGCTTTTTTGGACTTGATGAAACGCCGGTTGAACAGCACCGCCACAGCCCCTTTCACGCCCATGTCCTTGCGGTAGCCGCGTTGGCGGAACACGGTGTTCAGCTCCAGCACATCGGCTGGTTGCACGCCCAGCTTGTGCTGGATGCGCTTGGTGTCGTCACCCAGCCCAAAGCCCGCCTTGGTCACACCCTGCAGGGCCAGCAGCTCGGCCACGCGCGCTCGGCAGCCGGGGTCGTGCAGCTGGAACACCCAGGCCCGCTCCAGCGTAGCCAGTTGCACGATGTGCGGCCCGTCCGACGGCTCATCGCGCACAAAGGTGGGTTTGGATTCGGTGTCAAAACCCCAGGCACTGGCGCTGGCCAGCGCCTGGCAAGCCTGGTCGGCCTGTGCAGGCGTGGCGACCAGCGCAATGCGGTCCATGCTCAGGCGTTCAAAGGGTTCCAGCAGCGCGATCTGGTCTTTGTCTGGCGTGGGGCGCTGGGTGGTGCGTGCCGAGGGGTGGCGGGGCGCGGAGGGCGGCTGGCGCCGCGAAGGAGGAGAGGCCGTCATGCGGGCCATTGTGCCGTGTGGGTGTCCCTTCAGCGTTTGCCGGTTTTGCGCAAGCGGGGGGCTTCCTCCATCTGGCCCAGGGCTTGCTCACAAGCCGCCACCGACTGGGCCTGCCGCCCCGCCAGCCAGCCTGCGCCAAACCAGGCCTTCAGGTCGCCGGACTCTGCAAGCTCGCGGTACAGCGCTGCCGCCACACGCTCGTCATTGAGGTGGCCCAATGCCGACAGCGCTGGCTGCAGGCTGTCCAGAAACCGGGCGCTGTGTGCATCCAGCGCGGGCGCCACGAACTCTGTGAGGTAGCGCAGGCGTTTGAGGCGTTTGCGCAGCCGGTGCTGTGCCTGGGGCGTGCGCGTGGCAAAACCCCGTGCGCCTTTTTGCACCTGGGCATGCAGTGCGCGCAGGCGCTGCTGCAGCAGGCGGCGCGTGGCACGGGCGTCCAGACCTTCTGGGGCACTGCCCGTGGCATCCAGCCCTGGGGTGGTAAAGGCCATCAGATGCACCAGCGCTTCCTGAAAGGCCGCATCGCGCACGGTCTGTTGTGCGGCCTGGGCCCCCAGCCCGGCGGTGTCGTTCGGGTGGGTGGACAGTGGCGGCGCTCCGGCATCGCGCAGTTCGGCACCGATGCGTTGCATCACCTGGCTGCGGTCCCGCAGGTGGCCGAGCTGCTGGAACACATGGACCAGGGGCGGCTCCCAGGCGGGGTCCAGGTGGCCCGGGGCCAGCGGTGCCAGCTCGCGCAGGGCGGTGCGCAGGCGGCGGATGCCGATGCGCAGCTGGTGCAGCAGCTCCTCATCACTCGCACCTTCTGCAATGCCGCTGGCGGGGCCCAGGATCTGCTGCAGGCACTGCGCCACCACGGCGCGCTGCAGGGCCTGCCCGGCGGGCAGTTGCTGGTACAGGGGGGACCGGGGTCGGGCCTTGGGGGGCGAACCGCTGCTGGCTGGGCTGTCAGATGGAATGGGAATGCCAGATGGACTGCCAGCTGGTGCCAGCAGGCGCTCGCCCCGTTCGGCCTTGGACACGGTGCTCAGATACAGCCCGTGCCGCGTGGCCCACTGCGCGGCGAGCGCTGCCAGGCCCGCCACCGGCCCGGTCTTGAGTTCCAGCTCCAGCTCGCAAATGGGGGCTTCGGCCTGCCGGGCTGTGCCCCGGTGGGCCACCACCCGGCCGGTGTCCAGCGCCAGCTCGACCACGGTTCCCTGGCGGGTGATGTCGCGGGTCAGCCGGTCCATCTCGGTGCCATAGGTCTCGACAAGGGGGCTGCCTGCGGCTTGCAGCGCCTGCTGCAGCCGCGCGCCCGCCACGGTGCCACTGTGCAACTGGGGTTGGGGCTCGGGCGCGGTGCCTTCGGTGGCGGGGCCGCGTGCGACGTTGTGCTCCTGCCGGTCCAGCGGGCCATCGCCCAGCGCCTTGACGGTCTGCACCCACTGGTCGCCTTCGCGGCGCAGGCGAAACGCAATGCCGCGTGACGCCAGTGCGCCGTCGGGCGTGTCGAAGTAGCGGGCCTCCATACGGATAGCGGTACACCGGCCCCGGCGCAATGCCGCTTGCACAGCGGCCAGGCGGTCGGGCGGGATGCAGAACTTGAATTCGATTTCCATGATGGCGGCATTATCCTGTGGTATTCCCTTCACAGGGCGATGCGGGATCAAGATAGTGCGCTGGTTATCTGTGAATAATCAATGTTTTACGCGAAACCGGATTTATTGCGAAGAGCGATTGAAAGACGATATCAAGCTCATGCCCAACGGTTTTCCTTGATTATCTCGGATGGAGGTAATGATTTTGAATGCCGAAGCCTGAACCCGGTCTGGCAGGCGCACAAAGTTATTTTCTTGTACCAAGGTGTCGCCATTGAGGAACGACCACAGAATGAACCGCAAGGCCTGGGCCGTCTGGTCGGGGTTCTGCGTGACCTTGGGGAACACCACAAACGTGCCCATGGTGATGGGCCACACCGATTTGCCGGGCCGCTGCGTCAAAGTGCTGTTGAAAACCCCGGTGGCCGACCAATCGCTGTTGGCCAGTGCTGCCTTGAAAGCGTCGATGGAGGGTTTGACGTATATGCCGTCGGCATTTTTCATCTGCACGATGGTCAGGCCGTATTCGGCCACGTAGCCGTGGTCCACATACCCGATGGCGCCCACCGTGTCGCGCACGCCCTTGGCCACTCCGTCGCTGCCTTTGAAGGCCAGCACCCCTGCAGGCCAGGCAATGCTGGTTTTGGCGCCGTAGGTTTTTTTCCATTGCGGGCTTACCTTGCCCAGGTAGTCCGCAAAGTTGTAGGTGGTGCCCGAGCCATCGGCGCGCACCACCACCTTGATCGGCAGGTCGGGCAAGGGCAAATCGGGGTTCAGCGCCGTGATGTCGGCCGCATTCCAGCGGGTGATTTCGCCCATGAAGATGCGGCTGAGCACCTCGCCCGTCAGGCGCAGCTGGGCGTTGGGCACCTTGGGCAGGTTGACGATGGGGCTGATGCCGGTGATGGCCACGGGCAGCGCGAGCAGTCCGTGCTCCAGCAGGTCCTTCTCGGCAGGGTACACGTCGGTCGCACCAAAGCCGACGGCCTGTTGCTGGATCTTTTTCATGCCCGCGCTGGACCCTACCGGGTCGTAGTCCACCGCACTGCCGGTGGCCTTGGCATAGGCCTTGGCCCAGCTGCGGTAGATGGGCGCTGCCGCCGAAGAGCCAGCGCCCGTCACGGTCTGCGCGCTGGCCAGCCCCGCCTGCACAAGGGCCATGGTTGCCAGCAAAAGAAAGTAAATATATTTCATGTGTTTTATGTAATGGTTTTTATGAATAACGATATGCCGCGCACTATTTCCGGTGCAATGAAAGTCGGCGCACTCTCATTGAGCTGGTATGCCGCTTGCGGTGCCGATCCTAGCAAAATGACAGCGATTTGAATCATTGGCCTGAACGGTCAAGGTTTCTCTCTCCGTCATTAATCTGTCATTTGAAACAATTAGTATCTTTCGCATTCCGCCGGGAATTCGCTGCAGGCAACGGGTGGGCGTTCTCCAGCGGGCCACACGCGTTTGCTCTCACAAGGCGGCGACGCCTTGGTGGACCTTCACGAAAGATTCAGATGCTTCAAAAAATGAAAATTGGTACCCGGCTGGCGCTGGCGTTTGCCGTGCTGTTGTTGCTGATCTCAGCCCTGGCGGCGGGTGGCATCAGCGGGGCCAAGCGGTTGACCGAGCGCAGCGCAGCCCTGTACGGCGACCGCACCGTGCCGATGGGCGTGCTGGCCGAGATCAGCCACCTGACGCAGCGCAACCACGTGCTGGTGATGGACATGCTGATGGACCCCGGCACCAGCAACCTGGAGGCCAGCCATGCGGCCCTGACCGCCAATGTCGAGCGCATCCAGACCCTGTGGAAGGACTACGCCGCCAAACCTCTGGCGGCGGAGGAACAGGCCCTGGCGCAGGCCTTTGCCGATGCCAATGCCACCTATCTGGACAAGGGCCTGATCCCGGCGTCGGCCGCGCTGGTGGCCGGCAAGTACGACGACGGCTCGGAGCTGTACATCACCCAGATCCGTCCCAACGCGCTCAAGGTGCAGGACGCCATCGAGCGCCTGGTGGCCCTGCAGATCAACGTGGCCGCAGCAGAGTTTGCCGGGGCCCGCGCCATGAGCGACACCATCCACTGGTGGATGCTGGCCGCCACGGCCTTGGCACTACTGGCGGGCGCGGCGATGGCCTGGGTCATCACCCTCTCCATCTCGCGCCCGCTGCGCCAGGCCGTGGTGCTGGCACGCACCGTGGCGGGGGGCGACCTGACGGCGCAGATTGAGGTGCGCGGCAATGACGAGACCGCCGAGCTGCTGGGGGCCCTGCGCGAGATGAACCACCAGCTGGTGCGCGTGATCACCGAGGTGCGCGCCAGCACCGAGACGGTCGCGCACGAGGCCGTGGTGATGGCGGGCGGCACCGAAGACCTGGCACGCCGCACCGAGGTGCAGGCGTCCAACCTGCAGGAGACGGCCGCGTCGATGGAGCAGCTGACCATCACGGTGCAGCACAACACCGACAACGCCCAGCGTGCCACCGCCCTGGCGCAAGAGGCGAGCAGCGTGGCCAACGAAGGCGGCAGCGTGATGCGCGACGTGATCGCCACCATGCAGGAGATCAAGACCCAGTCGCAAAAGATCACGGACATCATCAAGGTGATCGACGACATCGCCTTCCAGACCAACCTGCTGGCGTTGAATGCAGCGGTGGAGGCGGCGCGCGCTGGTGAGCAGGGCCGGGGCTTTGCCGTGGTGGCGGGCGAGGTGCGGGGCCTGTCGCAGCGCAGCAGCATGGCGGCCCGGGAGATTCGCGGCCTGATCTCGGCCAGCGTGCAGGGCGTGGAGCGCGGGTCTACCCTGGTGGGGCAGGCGGGCGAGCGTGTGGCCAACACCGTGCACCATGTGAACCAGGTGGTCTCGCTCATCACCGCCATCAAGGAGGCGGGGCAAGAGCAGGCCCGCGGCATTGCCCAGATCGGCGAGGCCGTGCGCCAGCTGGACGCGGCCACGCAACAGAACGCGGCACTGGTGGACGACAACTCGTCTGCCTCGACCGGCATGAAGAACCAGGTCAAGCGTCTGCTGGAGGTGATTCACCAGTTCCGCCTGGCGCCCGATAGGCCCTTGTCGGCCGGGGATGCGCCCCTGCTCGCAGCCTCAGGCATGCCTGCTGCGGCGGCCTTGGAGGGCCGAGGGGGCAGCCGGGCGCAACTGGCCATTTCGGCCCGCTAGCCTGTCGGCGGCGAGGCTTCGGTGATCGCATGGCCGTGCCGTCAATGACCGAGACATTGCCACCCACTCCGCCAGGCGCCGCGCCATGAACCGCACCGATGTATTGATCGCGATTGCCGAGGTGGCGCGCAGCGGTGGCGCGACCGCGCCCGAAGACGCCATTTCGCAGCTGGCGATGATCATTGATGATCTGGAGTTGTCCTGCAGCGGCTCGGAGCAGGTGATGGAGATGCTGCTGCGCATTGCCGCCTGCCTGTGGAACCTGCAGCAGGAACGCATGCGCCTTTGAATACTGGCCTCGGGATTCGGCGCCGCCCTGATCCGTCGTCGCTCAAGACGACAGACGCGCTCACTCGCCCAATGTTTCGAGCGAAGCCACCTGGTTGCGTCCCCGGTGCTTGGCCAAGTACAGCGCCTGGTCGGCGCGGTCGAGCATGTCACGCAGGCTCCGGTCGCTCTGGCGGAAGGTGCTCACACCCAGGCTGGTGGTCACACGGTAGCTGTGGCCTGCATCGTCCGTCAGCTCCAGCGCGCGAATGCTGTGCAGCATGCGCGTGGCAACCTCCAGGCCCTCAGCCAATGTAGTCACCGGCAGCAGCACGCCAAACTCTTCGCCGCCCAGCCGGCCCACGGCATCGCTGGCGCGCAACTGGCCCTTGATGGCCTGCGCAAAAGCCATCAGCGCACGGTCGCCCTCCAGGTGGCCAAAACGGTCGTTGATGGTCTTGAAGTGGTCCAGGTCCAGCATCAGCAAGGTCAGGGGCTCGCCGTTGCTCCGTGAATGGGCGTAGGCCGACTCGGCACACTCTAAAAACGCGCGACGGTTGGCAATGCCCGTCAGCATGTCGGTGGTGGCCAGGCGCTGCAGTTCGCGCTCCAGGTTCTTGCGCTGCGTCACGTCGCGGTAGATGCCCTCGACCCCCGCAAAATTGCCGGCGTGGTCGTACAGCGCGTGGCTGCTGATGGAGATGTCGATCACCGTGCCATCGCGCCGCACCATCTGGCCCGGAAAGTCCGACACCTCGCCGTGCTCCATGATTGCGGCCTTGAACGCGTCGCGGTCCTTGCTCTGGGGGTAGTACGACTCTGCGGTGCGGCCTTCGATTTCATGCGGTTCGTAGCCGAGCACGCGGCGCACGCCAGGGCCCACATGCTGCACGATGCCCTGTGCGTCGGTGCGGTAGTACACGTCCTGCATGTTGTCGAACAGGCGCCGGAAGTTCTGCTCGCTCTCGCGCAACTGGGCCTCGATCTCGCTCTGGTGCGTCATGTCCATGCCGCACATGAGCACGGCGGGCGCACCGTCCCATTCAATGGCCACGCTGCTGATCAGCACCATGCGCAGGTTGCCCCGCTCGGTGCGGATGCGGAACTCGGACGACTTGTTGGGCCGTCCGGCCTGCTCGGGCACGGCCACCTGCTGGATGCGGTTGGTGGAGCGCACCTGGTCGAGGGGGTGCACAAAATCGCCGGACAGCCGCCCGATCAGGCTGTCGATGCTGGGCGCCTCCAGCAGCTCCATGCTGGCGGCGTTGGCAAAGCGGATGGCACCCTCTTGTGTGACAAGCACAGCCGCTGGCAACAGGTGCAGCAGGCGCAGGTCGTGGTTCATGGGCTGGTGGGTAACCAAAAGTAATGCACCATTGTGGCACCGGGAAGCGGGGCCATCAAAGATCATCTGTCGCAGGCGGTACTATCGCCCATGAGAAAAACTTTCCAACTCCACGTTGAAGGCAAGAACCGCGACCGCGTTCTGGATGCCGTTAAGCACGAAATCCGCAAATACATCAAGCGCGAACGGCGCCGCGACCTGCCTGAAGGTGCCGACTTCTGGGACTTTGACTGTCGGTTTGGTTGCACCAAAGACGACGCTGCTGTGGCGCATCTGTCGGCCTTGACTGGCTTGATCAACGGCGTGGCGGCCGAGGGTGGCGCCCAGTTCTATGTGGAAATTCTGGCCAAACCCGGCAAACGCACGCCACGGCCCGCAGGGCAGGCGCCGCAGGGCGGGGCCGATGACTTGGGCGGGGACGAAGAAGACGGCGTTTAAACCCGGGCCCTGGGTGTGTACCACGCGTGCCCACTCTGTATCCCGACACTGCAGGCCCCTTCAGGGGCCTTTTTTCTGGTCGGCTGGGGTTTGAGCGGCTTGCGCTGCGGCGGCCGCGCGCAGCTTGTCCTTTTTGCTGGGGCGCTTGCCCTTGATGCCACCGGTGCCTTGAGGATCTGCGGGGGATGCGAGCTGGGGCGTTTCGGTCGGCTCAAAGCCTGCGATCTGCTCGCGCGGAATGGTGAGGTGCTGGCGCTTTTCGATCAGCCGGAAATGCGCCTCGGCATCGGCCGTCACAAAGCTCACAGCCATGCCGCTTTCGCCCGCCCGGCCGGTGCGGCCGATCCGGTGGACGTAGTCCACGGCAGAGCGGGGCAGGTCGTAGTTCACCACGGCGGGCAGCTGTGCAATGTCGATGCCGCGCGCAGCCAGGTCGGTGGTGACCACCACCTGCCAGCGCTCGTCCTTGAACTCCTGCAGCACCTGGTTGCGTGCGCCTTGGCTCAGCCCACCGTGGAAGGGTGTGGCGTAGATGCCCGCCTTGTAGAGCTTTTCGGCCACATGCTCGGCCGCGTATTGCGTGGCCACAAACACCAGCACGCGCGACCAGTTGTGTTCCTTGACCAGGTGGCGCAGCAGCTGGGTGCGGCGACTGGTGTCCACTGCAATGGCACGCTGCTCGATGGCGGGCTCGTTGCCCGGCGTGTGCGGCACTTCCACCCGCACCGGCTGCTTTAGCAGGCCATCGGCCAGCGCCTGCACGGCGGCAGGAAAAGTGGCCGAGAAAAACAGGTTCTGCCGCCGGGCGGGCAACAGCGCCAGCACGCGCTGCAGTTCGTCGGCAAAGCCCAGGTCCAGCAGCCGGTCGGCTTCGTCCAGTACCAAGTGCGCCACGGCCGACAGGCGCAACGCGTTGTGGTCCACCAGGTCCAGCAGGCGCCCCGGCGTGGCCACCACAATGTCTGCACCGCCGCGCAAGCCCAGCATCTGCGGGTTGATGGATACGCCGCCAAACACGATGGCGATCTTGAGCGGTTGCTGCAGGTGCTGCGCCAGGCTGCGCAGCACTTCGCCCACCTGCGCGGCCAGTTCACGCGTCGGCACCAGCACCAGGGCACGCACCCGGCGCGGCCCGCCGGTGGCGCTGAGCTGCAGCTGCTGCAGCAAGGGCAGGGCGAAGGCCGCCGTTTTGCCCGACCCCGTCTGCGCCGCACCCAGCAGGTCTACCCCTTGCAGGATGGCCGGAATGGCGCCCGCCTGAATGGGCGTGGGCGCCACAAAGCCCGCCTGGGTGGCAGCGTGGACAAGGGCGGGGGAGAGACCGAGGGAAGCAAAAGGCATGGAAAGGCGCAGGGGACGCGTTGAGGGAGACACGCGAGGCAGCGCAGACAAAGCAGTAATGGCCCGCATTGTCGCCGCAGTTGCCCGATGCGCTCTTCCTACAGGCCTGCAATGCGTGGTTAGCACCTGCCGGATCGCAGGGAATGCGATTGCCCGTTCTCTGCGTTGGGCAACCGATAATCGGGCCGCTTCGTTTTTCGTTGACAGTTTTCCCGGACCCGAACCCCCATGGCTTTGCCCCTAGATACCTCCGCCATCACCCACGGCATCCAGCTGGCGGTGGCGCCCGTGTTCTTGCTCACTGCGGTGTCCGGCATGATCGGCGCGGTGGCCGGCCGACTGGCCCGCATCATCGACCGGGCGCGTGTGGTGGAAGACCGCGCGCGCGTCAACACCGAACCCGAATTCCTAGCCCGTGCCTACAAAGAACTGGGCGACTTGCGCTTGCGCGGACGGCTGGCCAACGGCTGCATTGCGCTGCTGACGTTCTGTGCCTTCCTGATCGGCACGACCATCATCCTGCTGTTCCTGGGCGAAACCACGGACTTCCAGTCCAGCCGCCTCGCGGTGGGCGGTTTTCTGGCGGGCGTTGCCTGCTTTTTGCTGGCGCTGGTGTGTTTTCTGACGGAGACGCTGCTGGCCACACGCCTGCTCGACTTTCACATGCTGCAGCAAGAAGTGGAGGGGAAGAAACCATGAAGTCTTTTGCCGACCTGGGTGGCCTGGTGTATTCCACCGAGTCGGGCCGCATGTGCCCCACCTGCCGCCAGCCGGTGGCGCAATGCACCTGCAAACAGAACAAGCCCCTGCCCACGGGCGACGGCATCGTGCGCGTATCGCGCGAGACCAAAGGGCGTGGCGGCAAGGCGGTCACCTTGGTCAAGGGTGTGCTGGTGGACGAGGCCGCGCTGGAGCAGCTGGGCAAGCAGCTCAAGACGGCGTGTGGCAGCGGCGGCACGGTGAAGGACGGCGTGATCGAGGTGCAGGGCGACCATGTAGAGCGCGTGATGGCCGCGCTGCAGAAGCTGGGCCACAAGGTCAAGCGCGCAGGCGGCTGAGCGAGGCAGGACAATGGACGCAGACAAACTGCAGCGCCTGGTCACCACCGAGATGCCGTACGGCAAGCACAAAGGCACCCTGCTGGCCGACCTGCCGGGCAATTACCTCAACTGGTTTGCGCGCGAAGGCTTTCCCAAGGGCGAGTTGGGCCAGTTGCTGGCACTGATGCACGAGATCGATCACAACGGGCTGTCGGACCTGCTGCGGCCCTTGCGTGGGCGTTGATTTTTCCCCTGTGCCTGCGCCGCATCCGGCGCCGGCCACAGGCCGCTGGAGCGCCACAGCATGGTGATGATCATGGCCAAGGCAATCAGCAGCGGGCGCATCACGCCCGCATCCAGCAGCCCGTGCGTTGCAGTCTGCAGGGGGCCCACCACATAGCGCAGCAGCTCTGGAAGAGCTGCGAGCAGTACGGCTCCCAGGATCACCCCGGGGATATGCCCCATGCCGCCAAACACCACCATCGCGACGATGAGCACAGACTCCTGCAGGCTGAAGGCCTCGGGGGACACAAAGCCCTGAAAAGCCGCAAACATGGCGCCAGTCACTCCGCCAAAGCTGGCGCCCACGCCGAAGGCCAGCAGCTTGAGGTTGCGGGTATTGATGCCCATGGACCGCGCTGCGGTTTCGTCGTCGCGGATGGCCATCCATGCGCGGCCGATGCGGGAGTGCTGAAGGCGCTGGCAGACAACGATGGTGAGCGTCACGAGCGCCAGGAACAGGTAGTAGTACAGCGTGACCGACGCCACCTCATGGCCCGCCACCACCAGGGGGCGGCCCAGGTCCACCCCCAGAATGTGCACCGGGTCAATCAAGCCCAGACCCTGGGCGCCCTGGGTGATGTTGACGGGGTGGCTCATGTTGATGATCAGCAGGCGCACGATTTCGCCAAAGCCCAGGGTGACCACGGCCAGGTAGTCCCCCCGCAGCTTGAGGGTAGGGGCTCCCAGCAGCATGCCGAGGAGGGCCGCGCATGCTGCGCCCAGAGGGATGGTCACCCACCAGGGGGCGTGCAACCCCTCAGGGAACAGCGCAGCGATCCATGCAAAGTGGTCGGTCAGGTGGGGTGAGGTCAGCAGGGCAAACAGGTAGGCCCCCAGTGCGTAGAAGGCCACATACCCCAGGTCCAGCAGGCCCGCATAACCCACCACCACGTTCAGGCCCAGTGCCAGCATCACGTACAGCAGGCTGACGTCAGCAACGCGCACCCAGTGGTTGCCGAAGGGTTGCAGTATCAAAGGCAGCAGGAGCACTGCGAGGACCAGGCCTGCTTGCGTGCTACGCCGTTCGAAAATCGTGCTCATGGGTGGTGCTGTGGCTGGGGTGGTGGATGGATCGCTGCATGAAGCGCCAATGGCTGTGCAGCGCCAGCGGCACCTCGGTGCCTTCGTAGGCCGCGCACTCGGCGTAGCCGTGGGCTTCGTACAGGCGATGTGCTGCCTGCATGAAAAGGGCGGTGTCCAGGCACATGCGGGTGTAGCCCGCCTGACAGGCATCTGCGTACAGCTTGCGCAGTGCCGAAGAGCCGAGATGCAGCCCCCGGTAGGCGGGGCGCACGTACAGGCGCTTGACTTCAACGGTGCCTGCGCCCAAGGGCCGTAGGCCACACATACCTGCGGCTTCGCCATCCACCGTGATCAGGTAGTACACGCTGTTTGGCATGTTGTCGGTCTGGGACGCCTTCCATCCGGGCAGGTCCTCCAAGGGCAGCGACAAGCCGGCACGCGGGGATAGGGCCGGAAAGCACCGGGCTATTTCGCCATGCACCCAGCGCAGATATTCAGCCTGCAAACCCATCAGCGACTTTCGGGTTTCGCATGCACTGGCGGAGTGGGCGCGAAGGAATGACGGGTTCGGCATGGCGTGGATGTGTGGAAGTACAAGAAGGTTAGAATGGATCGAATCAGCCAAAAAGTGGCTTTCATTCCTTTTATTGCGGAATGGATGGATTGAATCGGCCGTACTCACAACGTACTCAACTTACTCAACCGGAGTGAAGAACGCAGATGGACAAGCTCAGTGGCATGTTGGCCTTCGTAAAAACGGCAGAGCTGGGCAGCTTTGTGGCCGCCGGACGGGCGCTGGAGATATCGGCGTCTGCCGTGGGTAAGGGCGTGGCGCGGCTGGAGCAAGAGGTGGGCGTGCGCCTATTGCAGCGCAGCACCCGGCGCATCCAGCTCACGGCAGAGGGGCGCCTGTTCCATGAGCGCTGCCGACGCGTGCTGGACGACCTGGATGACGCGCAGGCCATGTTGTCGCTCTCGCGGGAGACTCCACGGGGAAAGTTGCGGGTGAGTGCGCCCATCGTGGGCTATCACTTCCTGATCCCGTTGGTGCCGGAGTTTTTGGCGCGCTACCCCGAGGTGGAGCTGGACATCACGTTCAGCGACCGTGCGATCGATCTGATCGACGAAGGCATTGACGTGGCGATTCGCAGTGGCGACCTGCGCGATTCACGCTTGGTGTCGCGGCCCTTGCAGACCTTTCGGCTGCTGCTGTGTGCTGCGCCCAGCTACCTGGAGCGCCATGGCACTCCGGCTGAACTGCGTGATCTGGCGCAGCATGCGTGCGTGCGCTTTCGCCACCCGGATTCCGGCAAGCTGCTTGACTGGCCGTGGCGTGAGGACCTGGCCGGTGACGAGCCACGCCTTCGCACGGTGCTGGCCTGCAACAACATCGAAGCCGTTCTGGGGGCTACCCTGCGGGGGATCGGTATTGCCTGCATGCCCGACTTTCTGGTGCGCGATGCCCTGGCAGAAGGGCGGCTGGCGAGCGTGCTGGGGCCGCACCTGGGCCCGGCCCGCCAGTTCCGGGCGCTGTGGCCCTCCAGCCGCCATCTGTCGCCCAAGGTGCGCGTGTGGGTGGATCATCTGGGCGCGCAGTTGTCCAGCCCGCCATAATCGCGGCCATACCAACAACCACACCGAGGGAATGCACATGAAGGGCAATATCGCTGCGATCGTTCTGGTCGTACTGGGCGTGTTTTTTCTGCTGACCAACCTGGGACTGATCAGCATCAGCCTGCGCGAGCTGCTGCGCGTGTGGTGGCCGGTGGCGCTGATTGCGGTGGGCGTGGCGCTGTTCTTCACGCCGGGCAACAAGAGCAAATAAGCCGGCGAGGGCGCGGACCCTGCTGGCGCGCGAGGTGCCAGTCCTCAGCCCTGCTGGGCCCCTTCGCTGCCGTGGGGGCGAGCGCCGTGCCCGCCATGCTCCTCGCGGGGCTCCACAAAACCAGGGTCGTTGCCAAAGTAGCCCCGGAACAGGTTGCGTGCAATGCCATGGGCCGCCACCTGCAGGTCGCGCGCCACCTCGGGTGCAAACAGGCGGCTGGTGTGTTGTTGCCACAGCCCCACCCACGCCGCAAAGTGGGCAGGGGTGACGCCCTCCAGCGCCATGTGTTTGCCGAAGACATCGCCCTTGAAGCTGCGGGTGCCCAGCGCGACGGTGCTCCAGAAGTCCACCAGCCGCTGCAGGTGGGCGTCCCACTGGCCGTGCAGGGCCTTTTCAAACACCGGGCCCAACAGCGGGTCGCGCCGCACGTCTCCGTAGAAGCCATGCACCAGCTGCGTAATGCTCTCTACGCTGGGGGCGATCTGGCTGGCGGGCTGTGTGTGGGCGGCTTCGTCGGTCATGGCGGCAGTGTGCCCGCTCACTGGCAGCCGCAGGCTGACGTGGCACAAGCCTGGGCGGGAGCAGCGCTGGCTTCGAACCGCGGAAACAGCACGTTGTTTTCCAGGTGGATGTGGTTGATGAGGTCGTCGCCCAGCTGGGCAATGCCTGCGTAGAGCGCGCGCCAGGTGTTGCATGCGCCTTGGGGGGGCGTGGCGTCATTCGTCAGCGTGTTGAGCTTGTCCAGCGCTTCGCCATGGTCCACGTGTTCGGCACGCATCATGCCGATGGGCTGGCCCACAAAGGGGTTGCCGCCGTTCTTGAGCATCGGGAAGAGCACCTGTTCTTCCTTGAGCATGTGTGACAGCAGTTCTTCGTGCATGGCCTCCAGGTGGTCGGCCAGGCCGACCGGTACCTGCGGGTGGTCGCGGTGCACGGCCTCCACGCGGCGGGCCATGCGGATCAGCTCGGGCAACTGCTGGCGGTGCACCTCGTGGTAGCGCGCCAGGATGTGGTCGATGAGCGCGCTGGGCGACGCTGCCTCGGGCACGGCGTCGCTGCGCTGCAGGGCCGCCAGTTCGGCCAGCACGGCGTCGGCGTCCAGCCCCTTGTCGGCAGCCGCCTTGGCCAGACTCACCTGGCCGCCGCAGCAAAAGTCCAGCTTCAGGCGCCGAAACACCGCCGTGGCGCCCGGCAACTGCACGGCGATCTGGCCGATCTGCTGCTCGGCGCTCAGTGGCAGCGGGGTGGTGGGGGCTGTGGCGTGCAGGGTGTCGATGCGGGCGTTCATGGTGGTCCTTTAAAGATTCATATTGTGTGAATATTTTAGCGAATAAAATTCAGGCTGTATGCATCTTTTTGATTGATCTGCGGCAAACCCATGCGACTAACCCAATGGACCGACTACACGCTGCGCGTGCTGATGTACTGCGCTGCCACCGAGGGGCGGGCGCAGCCCGTCACCATCACGGAGGTGGCCGAGGGCTACGGCATCTCGCGCAGCCACCTGATGAAGATCGTGCAGCAGCTGTCGGCCCAGGGCCTGCTGGAGACCACGCGCGGGCGGGGCGGTGGCATGCGGCTGATGGTGCCGGCCTCGTCCATCCACATTGGCGCAGTGGTGCGTGCCACCGAGACGGACTTCAACCTGGTGGAGTGTTTTGACCCCGCCTCCAACCAGTGCCGCCTGAGCAGCCACTGTCGGCTGAAAGGGGTGCTGGGCCAGGCCATGCAGGCCTATCTGGCGGTGCTGGATGGCGTGACGCTGGCGGACCTGGTGGCGCCCACGTCACCGCAGGGTGTGGCGCTGCAGGCCACGGTGGCAGCCCCGCGTGCAGGCAGTGCCCGCCGCAAGGCCGCGTTGGTGCCCGGATTGCCCGATGCACCTGGTTTTGAATAAAAACGGCGTGATGCGCTAGTGCTACATGCCTGGATAGCTATCAAATTAATAGTATCCCGTTGCGCCCTGTACGTATTGAGGCGCCACGCCGCTCAGCGCAGCACTTCGAGCAGGCGGTCCAGCCCGCCCTGGTTGATGGCCACTTTGGCCTGTGCACGCACGGCGGGCTTGGCATGGTAGGCCACCGACAGGCCGGCAACGCCCATCATGGGCAGGTCGTTGGCGCCATCGCCCACGGCAATCGCCTGCTGCGGCGAGATGCCCATGAGCGAGGCCACTTCCAGCAGCGTGCGGCGCTTCTCAAAGCCGTCGCAGATGTCGCCCCAGGCCTGGTCCACCATGCGGCCCGTCAGCTGGCCGTCTTGCACTTCCAGCATGTTGGAGCGCGCAAAGTCGATGCCCAGGCCCGCCTTCACGCGGTCGGCAAAGAAGGTGAAGCCGCCCGAGACCAGCAGCGTGGTCAGGCCTGCGGCCTTGGCGGCGGTGATCAGTTCTTTGGCACCGGGGTTGAAGCGCAGGCGCTCGGTGAACACCTGCTCCATGTGCTGCACCGTCACGCCCTTGAGCAGCGCCACACGCTGGCGCAGGCTCTCCTTGTAGTCGGTGATCACGCCCTGCATGGCCGCCTCGGTGATGGCGGCCACCTCGGCCTTGCGGCCGGCGGCATCGGCGATCTCGTCCACGCACTCGATGTTGATGAGGGTGGAGTCCATGTCAAAAGCGATGAGCTTGTAGGCAGACAGGGACAGCGGAGGCTCGATGCCCTGGATGACGAGGCCAGGGGCGAATTCGGTTGCGTGGGTCATGGCAGAAAAAGGGGAACAAATGCGGGGGTAAGAACCCGCAATGGTATCCCCGGCGGGCTGCTGCTCCCGCCTTGCCCGCCGCCCTTCGCGCGCAGGCTCTCGTCAGATCCCTTGCCTCAGCGCGGATGCGGCAGGTTCTGGCTGCCGCCTTTCAGCGCCTTGGCGGCTGGGTTGGGTTGGGGCGGCTCGTTCATCTTGACCAGGAACATGCGCACAAAAAATGCGGCCATGCAGATCATGAACCCGATGCCGATGATGCTCATCAGGCCGTAGTCGGTAGAAAACAGATCGTTCAGCAGCTTCATGGAGATCCTCCTTGTTGTGGTGGTGTTCACCACTATCGGGCGGTCCCTGCGGCGGCTGCTTGTGCTGTGTCAAAGACTGCGGAGTGTGGGCCAGATGCAGGTCAAACCATGGCGGGATAGCGGCCGGTGCCTTCGGGCCAGGGCGTGAGCACCTCGAACCCGTCGGCCGTCACGGCCACCATGTGTTCCCACTGGGCAGAGAGCGAGCGGTCGCGGGTGACAACGGTCCAGCCGTCGGCCAGCTCCTGCGTATCGCGCTTGCCGGCGTTGATCATGGGCTCGATGGTGAAGACCATGCCTTCCTCCAGCCGCAGACCCTGGCCGCGCTGTCCGTAGTGCAGCACCTGGGGCTCGTCGTGGTAGATCTGCCCGATGCCGTGGCCGCAGTATTCGCGCACCACGCTGAACCGCTCGCGGTGGGCCACGCTCTGTATGGCATGGCCCACGTCGCCCAGCGTGGCGCCGGGGCGCACCTGGGCAATGCCTGCGCACATGGCTTCGTAGGTGGTGTCCACCAAGCGGCGCGCCAGCGGGCTGGGCTCGCCCACAAAGTACATGCGGCTGGTGTCACCAAACCAGCCGTCCTTGATGATGGCCACGTCGATGTTGATGATGTCCCCTGCCTTGAGCACTTGGCCGGGCGACGGAATGCCGTGGCAGATCACGTGGTTGACCGAGGTGCACACCGTTTTGGGATACCCCAGGTAGCCCACGTTGGCGGGAGTGACCTGCAGTTCGTTCACGATGTAGTCGCGGCAGAGCCGGTCCAGTGCCTCGGTGCTGACGCCGGGCTGCACGTGTGGCGTGATCATGTGCAGCACGCGTGCGGCCAGGTGGCCGGCCTCACGCGCCTGGGCGATTTCGGCGGGGGAGCGCAGGGTGACGCGGGGCGACTTCATTGAACACGCCGCCCGCTGTGGCCCGGCTTGGCGGCCACAGAGGCCGCCACCGTGTCCAGATCGAACCCCCCAGCCTGCTCGGCGCGGATCAGCAACTGGCAGATGTCGCTGTGGTCGAGGTTGGGATGCAGCTCGGCCAGCATGCCGATACGCATCCAGTGCTCGGCCTGTGCGTTGATGGAGCGAGACAGGGCGTTGCTGGCAACGCGCAGGTTCTCGTGCATTTGGTCGGAGATTTTGACGATTCCCATAGGGCTGAATTGTATACGTTTCAAATACGTTTTATATTTGTTTTGTATGGTTTTAGGTGTCCTTAACAGACCTTGAGGCTTAGGCATCAGTTCGAACGAAGAGACTCTGATGCACGCATTGGGACCGAACTCGTCGCCAATTGGACTCAACGGGTAATAAATGCTTTTGCTGATCCATGCTTCCTGTTAGAGAATTTCTAACGGAGGTTCGCAATGATCAACAGGATGCTGAACCGGATTTCTCCGTTTCGCAGCGTTCGGGCGCGGTTCTCAGCCGTTATGGGTGGCTCGGGAATCGTGTTGGGCTTGGCTCTCACGCTCTTCATGGAGTGGAAACTCGAGGAGGGGCTGCACGCGTCGGTGCGGGATGCGCTCAATGCGGTGGCCGATGAGATCGCTCATGAGTTGACCGCTGACCTCACCAACCGGCAGCGCGAGATGGTGCTGATGGCACACATGATCGGCACCAACACGATTGTTCGGATGGACTCCGTGCAGGACGTGATGGATGGCCTCAAGAGCCGGCAAGACGTCTATGCCTGGATTGGAATGGCGGATATGAGCGGTACGGTGCAGTCCGCCTCGGCGGGCCTGCTCACGGGGCAGGATGTGTCGTCCCGCCCCTGGTTCAAGGCTGGTTTGGAAGGCAATTTTGTGAGCGATCCGCATGACGCGGTGATGCTGGCGCGTTTTCTGGCTGCGAGACCGGATGGTGAGCCGTTGCGCTTTCTGGATGTTGCGGCACCTGTCAAAGACAGCCAGGGCAATGTCAGAGGTGTATTGGCAGGGCATCTGTATTGGGATTGGGTACACAAAGTGGTGTCGTCCTCCGTGACCAAGCGACGCACAAAAAAAGACATCGAGGTGCTCATTGCCGACGGCGAAGGCGAATGGCTGTTGAGCTACAACACGGACCGCAACCGCCAGCCTGCCAATCTGCGTTCTGCTGGCGCTGACCAGGCTTTCCTGGTCACCACGCAAGAGGTGGCGATCGGCTCTGCAGTCCGTGGCCCCGGCTGGACCGTGGTGGTCCGGGAGGACGCTCATAGAGCTTATGCGCCCATCCGCGAAGCACGCACGTTGATGCTGATTTTCACCGCCATGTTTGCCGGCGCCTTTGCATGGGCTTCGTGGCTCATTGCAGGGCGCATGGTGCGGCCCATCGTCCAATTGGCCGATGCAGCCAAGGGCCATACGGTGGAGGCTCCGCGCCAGCCTGGCCAGCCCACACCGCGGGCGCAATATGAAACGAGTGTGCTGGGTGAGGCCCTGGACCGCCTGGTACACCACGACAGGCTCACGGGTCTTTACAACCGGGCCGAAGTGCTGCAAAGGCTGCAAGGCGTCATTGAATGCGCCGCAACCCAGCATGTCCACGGTGTTCTGTTGCTCATCAATCTGGACAACTTTTCCATCCTGAACAACGTCCGTGGCCACCATGTGGGAGACCAGTTGTTGATCGCAGTCGCCCAGCGCCTGCGTCGCATAGAGAGTTCTGGTGCGCTGTTAGCGCGGCCAGGCGGCGATGAATTCTTGGTGTTGATGGAGAACCAGGGAGCAGACCGTGCAGAGGTGCTGCAACGGGCTGACAGTTTTGCCCAGCTGGCGCTCGCTGAGTTTCAGGAACCTTTTGTGCTGGATGACGGTGACTACCACTGCAACGTCTCCATTGGGGTGGCTTTGGTGGGGGATGACTCTTTGACGGTGGATGATGTCCTCAAGCACGCCGAGTTGGCTGTGCTGGAGGCCAAAAAGCGTGGCAAGGGACAAGCCGTCATGTTTGACCAGCGCATGCAGGATGCTCTTTACGAACGTGTTCAGTTCGAAGCGGCCCTCAAGGCCGCCATTCCAAACCAGCTCGTTGCTTTTTTTCAACCACAAATGGATCAGGTCGCAGGCTTGACAGGTGCCGAGGTGCTTGTGCGCTGGCGCCACCCGACGCAGGGAATGGTGTCCCCGGCGCAGTTCATTCCCCTGGCAGAACAGACCGGGCTGATCGTTCCCATCGGGCTCTGGGTGGTCGAGACCGCATGTCGGCAATTGCGTGCATGGGAGGGGCAACCCGGCAAAGGCCACCTGGTGCTGGCCGTGAATGTCAGCGCGAAGGAGTTCAGTCGGCCAGACTATGTGCACGGAGTGCAGCGCATCTTGTTCTCTACTGGGGCCAACCCCCAGCGGCTGAAGCTGGAGTTGACAGAAAGCGTGCTGGCGCACGATGTGGACGAAGTGGTGAGTCGCATGCAAGCGTTGAAGGCCATGGGCATCAGCTTTGCGCTGGACGATTTTGGAACCGGCTTTTCTTCCTTGAGTTACCTCAAGCGCATGCCGTTGGACCAACTCAAGATCGACCAGTCATTTGTGCGCGATGTGACGGTCAACGCCAGTGACGCCTCTATCGTGCGTGCAGTCATCGCCCTGAGCCAGGGGTTGAGTTTGCAGGTGATCGCAGAAGGCGTGGAAACCGAGGAGCAGCGGGAGCTGTTGCACCGTTACGGCTGTGCCAGCTATCAAGGCTACCTATTTGGGCGCCCGGTCCCCATAGAAGAGTTCGAACGACATCTGCCGCCACCGGTCGCTGTGGAGCCGCTCCAGCCGGTGGGGCCAGCGTCGCGCTAACTCGCCCGTTGTCCCCCAAATGTGTGGGGCTATTGCGCCGCGTAGTGTGGTGTTCAGGGTCTCTTGCTGCTGTGCAAGTACAGGTTGTCCGACCAGGTGGCCAGCCATTCGGGCTTGAAGGCCACGAAGATGGCGGCGAGCATGCCCGTCACAAACCCGTCGCCCCAGGCCATGAGCCAGCGGGCCACCAGAGACAGCTCGTTGCCCACACCCGGCAACAGGTGCCCGGTCCATTGCGAGAGCACACCGGCGGCAAACACGCAGGCCACGGTGCCCAGAAACGCGCGGCCCAGCACGTACACAAATGGCTGGGTGCCCACCCAGCGCCGCAGCAGCGCGCCCAGCGCCAGGGCCAGCGTGGCGGGCACCACACCCAGCCAGATGGCGGCGCCCAGCGCGTCGGCCCAGTCCAGGGCGGGTGAAAGCAGGCCCGCAATCGCGCCCACCGCCAGCAGTACGGGGATCGCCAGCGGCCAGCCCAGCATCAGCACCACCAGGCACGCGCCCGACCACTGCAGTTGCAGCGGCATGGCATGCAGAGTGGGCAGCGCCCACAGCCAGGGCAGAAACACCAGCGTGGCGAGCAACGGCGTCCTCAGCGGGGACGCCGCGCCATGGGATTCATGCGCCAGCGGCTTGCGGCTGGCCAGCAGGCGCCAAGGCCGAGTGGCTACTGCGGCCGTTAGCGCCACCACCGCGAGGAGAGACTCCAGCCACATTGTTTGCTTCTCTTTTGATAGCTATCAGCGCATGATCTACTAACGCTTGCAGCCTCTTTGGCTTGTTAAACGCTATGCAGCCACCACGGGTTGCCCCAGGCTGCGCAGAATGTCCCGCACCATCTGTGCGCGGTCCTTGGGCTCTTTCAGCTCGCGCTCGATGCGCAGCTTTTCGTTGCCCGCCAGCTTGATGTGCTTGTTCTTCTGGATCAGCTCGATGATGCGCATCGGGTCGATCGGCGGCTGGGGCTTGAAGGTGATGTTGATCACACCCGGCGCGGCATCGACCTTGACCACGCCATAAGGCTGGCTCAGCACGCGCAGGCGGTGCACGTCGATCAGCGTTTGCGCCTGCGGCGGCAGCTTGCCAAAGCGGTCCACGATCTCTTCGAGCAGTCCGTCGATCTGGTCGGGCGTTTTGGCCGTGGCCAGCTTCTTGTAGAACGACAGGCGCAGGTGCACGTCGCCGCAGTAGTCGTCGGGCAGCAGGGCGGGGGCGTGCAGGTTGATGTCGGTGGTGACGGACAGGGGCGAGAGTAAATCGGGCTCCTTGCCCGCCTTGAGCGACTTCACTGCTTCGCTCAGCATCTCGTTGTAGAGCTGAAAGCCCACTTCGAGCATGTTGCCGCTCTGGTTCTCGCCCAGCACCTCGCCCGCGCCGCGGATCTCCAGGTCGTGCATGGCCAGGTAAAAGCCGCTGCCCAGTTCCTCCATCTGCTGGATGGCTTCGAGCCGCTGCTGTGCCTGTTTGGTCAGGCCGTCCACGTCGGGCACCATGAGGTAGGCGTAGGCCTGGTGGTGGCTGCGGCCCACGCGGCCGCGCAGCTGGTGCAGCTGCGCCAGGCCGAACTTGTCGGCGCGGCTCATGATGATGGTGTTGGCCGTGGGCACGTCGATGCCGGTCTCGATGATGGTCGAGCACAGCAGGATGTTGTAGCGCTGGGCCACGAAGTCGCGCATCACGCGCTCCAGCTCGCGCTCGGGCATCTGGCCATGGGCCACGGCGATGCGTGCCTCGGGCAAGATCTCTTCGAGCTTCTGGCGGCGGTTCTCGATGGTCTCCACCTCGTTGTGCAAGAAATAGCACTGCCCGCCGCGCTTCAGTTCACGCAGCACGGCCTCGCGGATCACGCCCGTGCCCTCGTTGCGCACAAAGGTCTTGATCGCCAGGCGCCGCTGCGGTGCGGTGGCAATCACGCTCAGGTCGCGCAGGCCTTCCAGCGCCATGCCCAGCGTGCGTGGGATGGGCGTGGCCGTCAGTGTGAGCACGTCCACCTCGGCGCGCAGCTGTTTCATCTGCTCCTTGTGGCGCACGCCAAAGCGGTGCTCCTCGTCGATGATCAAGAGGCCCAGGTTGTGGAACTTGGTCGATTCAGACAGCAGCTTGTGCGTGCCCACCACGATGTCCACGGTGCCGTCGCCAATGCCCTTGATGGCGGCGGTGATCTCTTTGCCCGAGCGAAAGCGCGAGACCTCGGCCACCTTCACCGGCCACTTGCTGAAGCGGTCCACCAGCGTCTGGTAGTGCTGCTCGGCCAAGAGCGTGGTGGGCGCGAGGAAGGCCACTTGTTTGCCGCCCGTCACGGCCACGAAGGCCGCGCGCAGCGCCACCTCAGTCTTGCCAAAACCCACGTCGCCGCAGACCAGGCGGTCCATGGGGCGGGGGCTGATCATGTCCTGGATCACCGCGTGGATGGCGGCGTTCTGGTCGGCCGTTTCGTCAAAGCCGAAGTCGTTGGCAAAGGTCTCGTAGTCCTGCGGGCTGTAGCGGAAGGCATGGCCTTCGCGCGCGGCGCGGCGGGCGTAGATGTTGAGCAGCTCGGCAGCGCTGTCGCGTACCTGCTCGGCCGCCTTGCGCTTGGCCTTTTCCCACTGGCCGCTGCCCAGCTTGTGCAGCGGCGCCTCGTCGGCGCTCACGCCGGTGTAGCGGCTGATGAGCTGCAACTGGCTCACCGGCACGTAGAGCACGGCCTTGTCGGCGTATTCCAGGTGCAAAAACTCCTGCATGGCGGGCGTGCCATCGGGGTTCTTGTTGCCCACGTCCATGTTGATCAGGCCCCGGTAGCGGCCAATGCCGTGCTGGCTGTGCACCACGGGGTCACCCAGGGTCAGCTCGGCCAAGTCCTTGATCAGTGCCTCGACGTCGCTCACCTGCTCCTGCTTCTTGCGGCGGCGCGTGGTGGGGCCTGCGGCAAACAGCTCGGTCTCGGTGACGAAGTCGATGCCGTCTTCGATCCAGCTAAAGCCCACGGTGAGCCCGGCGGTGGCGATGCCCACCTTTTCGTCGGCGGTGCCCTGGAACTCGGCCAGCGAGTCGAAGGCCGGAGGGTTCACCCCGCTGGCACGCAGAAAGTCGAGCAGGCTCTCGCGCCGGCCATCGCTCTCGGCCAGCAGCAGCACGCGGTGCTGCGTGTTGCGGATGTGGGCGTGCAGGCGGGCCAGCGGGTCTTCTGCACCGCGCACCACCGACAGGTCGCCCAGCTTCTGGAAGTGTGGGTTGTCATCCACATCCTCCACACCGGGGCGGATGGACAGCTGGGCATGCTCCTTGGCGCGCGTGTAGAACTGGTCCGCCGACAGGAACAGCGCCTCGGGCGGCAGTACCGGGCGCTCGGGGTCACCCTGCACCAGGCGGAAGCGGTCCTTGGTGTCCTGCCAGAAGCGCTGGAAGGCGGGTTCCAGGTCGCCGTGCAGCACCACGGTGGCTTCACCACCCAGGTAGTCGAACACGGTGGCCGTATCGTCAAAGAACAGCGGCAGGTAGTACTCGATGCCCGCCGTGGCGACGCCCGCGCCCATGTCCTTGTAGATGCGGCTCTTGGTCGGGTCGCCCTCCAGCATTTCGCGCCAGCGGCTTCTGAACTTGGCCCGCGCGTCGTCGTCCATGGGGAATTCGCGGCCGGGCAGCAGGCGCACCTCGGGCACGGGATACAGGCTGCGCTGGCTGTCGGGGTCGAAGGTGCGGATGCTGTCGATCTCGTCGTCGAACAGGTCCACGCGGAAGGGCACGAGCGAGCCCATGGGGAAGAGGTCAATCAGCCCGCCGCGCACGGCGTATTCGCCGGGGCTCACGACTTGGGACACATGCGAGTAACCCGCCAGCGTGAGCTGGGCCTTGAACTTCGCCTCGTCGAGCTTTTGCTTGACCTTGAAGTGGAAGGTATAGCCCGCCAGGAAGGACGGCGGGGCAAGGCGGTACAGCGCCGTGGTGGCTGGCACCAGCACCACATCGGCCTCACCCTGCGAGATGCGCCACAGCGTAGCCAGCCGCTCGCTGATCAGGTCCTGGTGCGGGCTGAACGTGTCGTAGGGCAGCGTTTCCCAGTCAGGGAACAGCGCGCAGCGCAGGCCGGGCGCAAAAAAGGCCATCTCGTCGATGAGCCGCTGCGCGTCGGTGGCGTCGGACGTGACGATGGCGGTGGTGCGGCCTGCGGCCTTGTCGCGTTCGGCCAGGCGGGCCAGCAGCAGGGAGTCGGCGCTGCCCACGGGGCGGGGCAGGGCAAAGCGTTTTCCGGGGGAGAGTTTGGGGAGTTCCATGCGGACGGTGTCGTCAGTGGGCCCGCCGCATCCCCAGGGGCGCGAAACACGCACGGGTTGGATCGGGGGCAACGGGAGATTTTAGAATGAGCGCTCCATGACTGCTCCCCTGCTGCACCCTTCGCTCACCCCCTTGTCGGCCCAAGGGCGTTTTTGGGCGCTGGTGCCCTGTGCCGGGGTAGGGTCGCGGGCTGTGCCAGCAGGTGCAGGCAGCCCCCCTCCAGCACAGGCCGTGCAGGCATCAACCGTGGCGGCGTTCTCGCCTGCCGCAGCGCTGTCAGCCAGCGCTCCTGCAGCGGCGGGCCCGCTGCCCAAGCAATACCACTTGGTCGCAGGCCATCCGATGGTGCTGCACACACTGGCTGCCTTTGCCGGTGTGGGCCGCCTGCTGGGTACGCTGGTGGCCGTGGCACCGGGAGATCGCTTTCTGGATGCCCATGCCCACCCTGCATTTTTTGTGGTCGAGTGTGGTGGCCCCACGCGTGCCGACACGGTGCTGGGTGGTCTCAAGGCGTTGCTGGAGCGCGGTGCGCAGCCTGGCGACTGGGTCCTAGTGCATGACGCTGCGCGCTGCCTGGTGACCTCAGAGCAGATCGATGCGCTCATCGACCAGTGCGCGGGCGACAGTGTGGGCGGGCTGCTGGCGCACAAGCTGGCCGACACGCTCAAGACCTCTATCGACGGCCCTGGCGGCGTGCGCGTGGCTTCTACCGTGGACCGCAGCGACAAGTGGCTGGCGCAGACGCCCCAGATGTTCCGCATTGGCCCGCTGATGGAGGCGATTGACAAGGTGGGCTCCAACGTGACCGATGAAGCCAGCGCCATGGAGGCCATGGGCTTTCACCCCCGGCTGGTGCCCGGCGGGGCACAGAACTTCAAGGTCACCTACCCGGACGATTTCGCGCTGGCGGCCGCCGTGCTGGCCCAGCGGGCGCACAGCACCACGCTGGAGCGTTTTGGGGGCGAGCGGGGGCAGGTGAACACGGCCCCCGGCAAGAAGAATCTTTTTTAAGCCCATCGCACAAGGGCTGCCGGCATCACCGGTCTGCTGCCAGCATTGCGCGGCTTGGGAGTCTGACGGACGGCACCGGCGACCCAACACTCAAACACTCACAAAGACAAAGGCAAAGGCAAGCAGATGAATTTCAGGATTGGAGAGGGCTGGGATGTGCATGCCTTAGTGCCCGGCCGCCGGTTGGTGATTGGCGGAGTGGAGATTGCCCACCCCACAGGCCTGCTGGGCCACTCGGACGCCGACGTGCTGCTGCACGCCATCACCGATGCCTTGCTGGGAGCCGCAGCCCTCGGGGATATTGGAAGCCACTTCCCTGACACCGACGCTGCATTTCGTGGCGCCGACTCGGGCGTGCTGCTGGCCGAGGCGGCACGGCGGGTGCGCGCCGTGGGCTTTGAGATCGGCAACATCGACAGCACGGTCGTCGCCCAGGCCCCGCGCCTGGCGGCGCCCATCCCCGGCATGCGAGCCGCCATCGCCCGGGCGGTGGGTGTGGCGGAGGGCTAGGTCAATGTGAAGGCCAAGACGGCCGAGCGCCTGGGCCCGGTGGGGCAGGGGCTGGCCATGGAGGCACGGGCCATCGCGCTGGTGTACCGGGCATAACCCAGCCTTTTGCAACGGGGCCTGCAGCGCTCAGCTGCTGCCGCGCTCCACGATGGAAAAGCCGATGTCGACCACGGGCTGGGCGACTGCTTTGCCTTCGGCCCGGTCGGCAATCCATCCAGCAGCCGTCTGCCCCATGCGCGTGCCATCAATGCGCACCGTGGAAAGGGCCGGAGTGACCGTTTCGGCAAAGTCGATGTCGCCAAATCCCACCACCGCGAGTTGCTGTGGTACCGCGATGCCGCGTGCCCTGGCTTCGGTCAGCACGCCCAGGGCCAGCATGTCGGAGCTGCAGAACACGGCGTCGATGTCGGGAACGTCGGCCAACAGGGCAGCCAGCCCGGCACGGCCATCTGCGTGGGTGGTGGGCGATTTACCCAGTCGCACGGCGGGCGGGCGCAGACCCAGGCGCGCAGCGGCGTCGGCAAAACCCTGAGCGCGCCGCGCGGCACGTTCATCGCCACCGCTCAGCAGCGCCAGCCGTCGACGTCCCCTGGCGAACAGGTGCTCGCACACGGCGGCGCCGAGCGCCTCATGGCGCAGGCCAACGAGCATGTCGATGGGTGTGTCCGTGAAGTCCCAGGTTTCCACCACGGGAATGCCCGAGGCCATCAGCAAGCGCCGCCCCTCGGGCGAATGCATGACCCCCGTGAGCACGATCCCATCGGGCCGCCGGCCCACGATGGCGCGCAGCAGCGCGTCTTCGCGGGAGCGTGCATAGCCCACCTGGCCCACCATGACCTGAAAGCCGCGCAGTTCCAGCGCATCGGTGAGGGCCTGCACCATTTCACCGAACAAGGGCCCTGTGAGCGTGGGCACCAGGGCCGTCACCACATGGCTGCGCGCCGAGCGCAACCCGCCCGCTACCAGGTTGGGCACGTAGCCCAGGGCCGACACGGCTTCCTGAACCCGTGCTCTTGTCCGTTCAGACACCTGCTGCGGCGTGTTGATGGCGCGTGACACGGTAATCATCGACACGCCCGCCCGTTCGGCCACCTCGCGCAGCGTGACCGCCGAGCGGTCGCGACCAGAGGGCAGGGCAGTGCGGGCCGGATCAGGAGCTTGCATGGGGGTGGAGTCTAAGCGCGTGTGACTTGAGGCCGACAGCGTCTGCGCCCCCGTGTAGCGGCACGTCTAAAAAATTCGAAGAAATAAGGGTTTTTACTGTGTTGTCTGATGATGTTAACGTTAACATTCTCGTGATTCGCAAGAATTTACAGTTATCGAGTCAAATTTTTGCCACTTGTATGACCTGTTGAGACGCCTCATCCCACGCCCGCCATTCACCATGACCCCTCAAGAACTCAAAACCATCATGGGCTCCGGCCTGCTCTCGTTCCCCATCACCGACTTCGACGAGCAAGGCAACTTCCGCCCCAAGACCTACATCGAGCGCCTGGAGTGGCTCGCCCCTTACGGTGCCAGCGCCCTGTTTGCCGCTGGCGGCACGGGTGAATACTTCTCGCTCTCGGGCCCCGAGTACAGCGAGGTGATCAAGACGGCGGTGGAGACCTGCCGGGGCAAGGTGCCCATCATTGCCGGTGCCGGTGGCCCCACCCGCACGGCCATTGCCCACGCGCAGGAGGCCGAGCGTTTGGGTGCCCACGGCATCCTGCTGCTGCCGCACTACCTGACCGAGGCCGGGCAGGAAGGCCTGATCGCCCATGTGGAGCAGGTGTGCAAGAGCGTGAAGTTTGGTGTGATCGTCTACAACCGTGACCGCACCAAGCTCACGGCCGAGTCCCTGGCCATCCTGGCCGAGCGTTGTCCGAACCTGGTGGGGTTCAAGGACGGGGTGGGCAATATCGAGACCATGTCGTCCATCTACATGAAGCTGGGGGACCGTTTCTCGTACCTGGGCGGCCTGCCCACGGCCGAGGTGTATGCGGCGGCCTACAAGGCGCTGGGCACGCCGGTGTATTCGTCGGCCGTCTTCAACTTCATCCCCAAGACGGCGATGGAGTTCTACCAAGCGGTGGCGAGTGACGACACGGCCACGCAGCACCGGCTGCTCAAGTCGTTCTTCATGCCGTACCTGGCCATCCGCAACCGGGTGGAGGGCTATGGGGTGTCGATCATCAAGGCGGGGGCGCGCATCGTGGGCCATGACGGTGGGCCGGTGCGGGCACCGCTGGTGGACCTCAAGCCCAGCGAGATGGAAGAGCTCAAGGCGCTGATTGACAAGCTCGGGCCGCAGTAAGAACCAGCGGGTTCCAGGCCTGCTCAGGGCCTGGTTCTCCAGGCCCTCTTTTTTTCCCAGTCCAAACCAACACCCTGGGCCCGGCCGTGCACAGGCCCGGGGGCAGTCCTGGCACGCCCATTTCCAAACCATCAACACAACAACGGAGACAGACAAGATGTTCAAGAAAATCATTCTGGCCGCAGCCGCCGCCGTCACCCTTGCCGCGCTCGCAGGTTGCGCCACCGGCGCTGCAGCCACCGGCTCCTCGGCATCGGCCGAACAAGCTGTGGCAGCCGCCGCAGAAAAGCTGCGCGTGGCCATGATCGACCCCACGCCTGCGGCGCTGACGGCCCTCGTCGCCGACGACCTGAGCTACGGCCACTCCGGCGGCCGCGTGGACACCAAGGACAGCTTTATCGGCGACCTGATCGCCGGCAAGTCCGACTTCGTGACCATCGCCATCACCGACCAGACCATCAAGGTCGTGGGCAACACCGCCATCGTGCGCCACACCCTCACGGCCGACACCAACGACTCGGGCAAGCCCGGCAAGGTGCAGATCAAGATCCTGGGCGTGTGGCAACAGCAAGGCGGCCAGTGGAAGCTGCTGGCCCGCCAGGCCGTGCGCGTCGCGGCTTGATGTAAACACATTGGGGCGGCCGTGTGCCGCCCTTCGTATTTCTGACACCGCCGTCCCACAAAACCATGACCACAGCCATCCGCCACCGCATCCTGCAAATCGGTCGCATGCCCCTCCCCGCACTGGAGGCCGAACTGGCGGCCCGGTACGACGTCACCTGCCTGGCAGACCAGGCCGATCCGCCTGCCTTTTTGGCGTCGCGCGGTGCGGAGTTCACCGGGGTGGTAACCACTGCGGCCATTGGCCTGAAGGGCGAAGTCATCCCGGCCCTGCCCCGCCTTCAGGTCATCTGCAGCTTTGGCGTGGGTTTTGATGCACTGGACATTGATGCAGCCACTGCGCGCGGCGTGCAGGTGGGCTACACGCCCAGCGTGCTCAACGACTGCGTGGCCGACATGACATTTGCGCTGATGCTGGATGTGTCACGCCACGTGGCCGCCAGCGACCGTTTTGTACGCCGTGGCGAATGGCCGAAGACCCGGTTCGCGCTGGGTACCCGCGTGTCGGGCAAGCGCCTGGGCATTGTGGGCATGGGCCGCATCGGCCAGGCGGTGGCAGAGCGCGCGGAGGGCTTTCGCATGCAGGTGGGCTACCACAACCGCCGCCCGGCGCAGGAATGCGCACTGCCCTACTTCGAGTCGGTGAACGCGCTGGCGCAGTGGGCCGACTACCTCGTGCTCACCGTGGCAGGCGGCGCTGCAACGCGCCACCTCGTCAACGGCGATGTGCTGGAGGCCTTGGGCCCCCACGGCTATCTCATCAATGTGGCGCGAGGCAGTGTAGTGGATGAGGCCGCGTTGATCGAAGCACTGACCGAACGCCGCATTGCCGGTGCCGGGCTGGACGTGTTCGAGAACGAACCCACCGTGCCCGCCGCGCTGATGGCGCTGGACAACGTGGTGCTGACCCCGCACACCGCCAGCGCCACCCACGAAACCCGCCGCGCCATGGGAGACCTGGTGCTGGAGAACCTGGCATCCTTCTTTGCGACGGGCGCCGTGCGGACGCCGGTGCCGGGCACGCCGGGCGCTTGAGCCCGCCACGGCGCCCTGTGTGACGCAGCTGCCCTCACAGGGAGGGTGTGGAGCGGCTCAGCGCGTCACTTCACGCGGTCGCGCGAGATGTCCATGATCATGCGCGTGGCCAGGTACAGGCGCGGCACGATGGTGTTGATCTGCACGTACTCCGCATCGTTGGAGTGCGCGCCGTAGCCCGACAGGCCCATGCCCTCCACCACCGCGCCCTTGGTCTTGAGCGCCGCAAACGCTGCGTCGGTGCCGCCGCCGGTGGCTTTCTCCACCACGTTGAGCGACATGCCCAGCTCCTGGTAGATGACCTTGCCGTAGCCCGCCACGCGGCGGGATGCGTCGCTGGCCTCCAGCGGCGGGCGGCGCACTTCAAACTTCACATCCACCTTGGAGGCGGGCAGTAGCTTGCTCTTGACCTTCTCTTGCAGGCTTTTCTCCAGCCCGTCAAAGTCCGCCACACGCAGCGCACGCGCATCGGCCTGGGCGGTGGCCTCGGCCGGGATCACGTTGCGGTTGGTGCCCGCCTTCGACACCGTCCAGTTCAGCTTGAGCCCCTCGTCGGTCTTGGACAAATCCTTCATCTGCAGCAGCTGGTGCGACAGCTCATACAGCGCGTTCACGCCGTCTTCGGGCTTGGCCCCGGCGTGCGACGCCTTGCCCTGCACCGTGAGGTAGGCCGCTCCAATGCCGCTGGTGGCCAGACGCAGCGTGCCGTCGGTGCCGCCACCTTCGAACGACAACACCACGTCTTGCTCAGCCGCCACGCGGGTGATGGTGCTGCGCCAGCCGGGCGAGCTGATTTCCTCGTCGCCGTTGATCAGCACGGTGAGCGTGCCGTAGTCCTTGAAGTTGAGCTTTTGCAGCAAGGCCACGGTGTGGATGATGAGCGCGATGCCCTGCTTGTCGTCCGAGATGCCCAGGCCATAGGCCCTGTCGCCATCGATGCGAAACGGCTGGCCTTTGAGCATGCCCTTCAGGTACACGGTGTCCATGTGCGCGATGAGCATGATCTTCTTGCTGCCCTTGCCTTTGAACACGGCCTGTACAGCGGGGCCCACCTTCTCCGGGGTGTCGTCCAGGCGATAGATATCGCTGGTCTGGAGCACGTCCACCGTGCCGCCCAGTTGCTTGAGCTGGCTGGCAATGCGCTCGGCGATCTGGTTCAGCCCCTCGATGTCCTTGCTGCCCGACTCGATGTGCACAAGGTCACGCAGGGTGTCGAGCAGGGGTTGCTGCTCCTTCTGGGCCAGCGCATGGACATCGGCCACGGGCGCGGCCTGGGCCACGGCGGCGGCAAATGCCAGCGCCAGCGAGGCCATCAGGGGGCGGACAAAAGAAGGGACTGAATGCGGACGGTGCAGCGAGTGGTGCATGGTGCAAAGGCTCGGTGAAGGGATGAGGAAGGCCATTATGGAGTCTTGCAACGTCGATTTCAAAAAGCAAGTTCTTTTGCAATATCTCAGCCAGACTCATCCCGTCGGTGCAAACACCTCGGGTCCCAGCCGTGACTTGCGGCCCCTGGGTTCAAACAGCCACATGCCATACAGCGGCAGCGATTCCGCCAGCCGCAGCGGCGCCACCAGCGTGGACGCACCGCCCAGCAACGCAGGGTGCGGTACAACAGCCAGTAGGTCGGATTGCGCCACCAGGTGCAGCAGGCTGGCAAAGTCGGGGCAGCGCACGGACATTTTGGGGGCCGGCATGCGGCGCACCCGGTGCGCTTCCGTCAACACATCCACCGGCCCGCTGACACTGGGCCCCACACAGGCCCACGCAGCGCCCTGCAGTTGCGCCAGCGACTGGGCCCGGACCCATGGATGGCCCTTACGCGCATAGACCTGGGGATGCAACTCGTACAGGGGGCGCTCCGCCACATCGGGGTGCGCAAACTTGCGCGGCTTGGGGGCAATGACCGCATCAAAGCGCCGCTGCAGCAGGCCTTCCAGCAGACTGCCTTCATCGGCCGTCGCCATCTCCAGCGAGCGCCGGGCATTGGGCAGGCACCAGCTGGCATACAGCAGCGGTCCACAGACCAGCGCCGCTGAAGACGTGAGCCCTACCCGCAGCCGATGCTGGTCTGCCACAGCCACTGACGCGCGGGGCAGCGCCTCCACCACTTGTGCCAGGGGCAGGGCCTGCACAGCCACGGCCCGGGCCAGGTCGGTGGGCACATGGCGACGCCCTTCACGCACCAGCAAGGGCTGTGCAAAGTGGGCTTGCAGTGCTTTCATGCCATGGCTGATCGCGGGCTGCGACAGATTGAGGTGCGACGCGGCGGCCGACACGCCGCCCTTGGTATAGATGGCGTCAAATATCTGGAGCAGGTTGAGGTCGAGCCGCGGCAGGCGCTTCATATCATGTTCCTATCGGCCTTGCCTCGGCGGCGCCAGGCGGTCAGGCCGGTGCCAGTGCCGTGCGGACGAAATCGACCGAACCCGACGGCGCCGCCAGCCGTTCGGCGCCGAGCAAACGGTTCCAATAGCTTTCCGATCCGTCGGCGAGCCGCCAGGCCTGCAGCCGGCGCGTATAGAGCTGAAGATCATATTCCTCGCTGATGCCGATCGCACCATGAACCGCATGCGCGATCGCCGCGACCCGCGCGGCGGCGCTGCTCGCAACCGATTTGGCGGCCGCCGCCGCCGCGAGCGCAGGCGGGAAAGAACCCGCGCCGCCGATATGCGCCGCAATGCGCGCCGCGACCATATCCTCCGCCATCACGGCAAGCTGCTGTTGCAGCGCCTGCTGCTTGCCGATCGGCTTGCCGAACTGAATACGCTCGTTCGCATAGCCCGCGGTCATCGTGGTCAGCCGGTCGGCGGCGCCCGCGATCAGCGCGGCGCGCAGCACCGCCGCCGCGCGGCGTAATCCGCCGGGCGCCATCGATCCCACCGGCGCTGCGGTCGCGA